>OGEP01000419.1_pt1 | contig 64999 bp, 72 predicted proteins | sample 1570721 | NCBI WGS metagenome assembly OGEP01 (sample SAMEA2582131, study PRJEB24529) | metagenome | biome: Human gut stool | place: China | collected 2011 | reverse complement strand
TGTCGGCATTGGCAGACTTGAGAGATTTGTTGCCGACTGGCACAACGCTCAGACAGATGTTGTTGTAAACAAGCCTGAGCCAAACGGTCATAAGGTAGCAGTAGTAGGGGCAGGCCCTTCTGGTCTTACCTGCGCAGGCGACCTTGCAAAAATGGGTTACGATGTAACAGTATTTGAGGCACTCCACCTTGCAGGTGGCGTTCTTGTTTACGGTATTCCTGAGTTCCGTCTGCCGAAGAGCAAGGTTGTTGCCGCAGAAGTAGAAAATGTAAAGTCTCTTGGTGTTAAGATTGAGACAAATGTTATCATCGGTCGTTCCGTAACGATTGATGAGTTGATGGAAAAAGAAGGATTTGAGGCAGTCTTTATCGGCTCCGGTGCAGGTCTTCCTAGATTTATGGGAATCCCGGGCGAGCAGGCAAAGGGCGTATTCTCTGCCAATGAATTCCTTACCAGAAATAACCTGATGAAAGCATTTAAGGAAGGTTATGATACACCGATCGCACGCGGCAAGAAAGTCGTTGTTGTCGGTGGTGGTAACGTTGCTATGGATGCTGCAAGAACAGCACTCCGTCTGGGCGCAGAAGTACATATCGTTTACCGTCGTAGTGAAGCAGAACTTCCTGCACGAGTGGAAGAAGTACATCATGCAAAAGAGGAAGGCGTTATCTTTGATCTATTGCAGAATCCGACCGAGATCTTAGTAGATGAAAACGGTTGTGTCAAGGGCGTTCGCGTCATCAAGATGGAACTGGGTGAGCCGGATGAATCCGGAAGAAGAAGACCGGTGGAAATTCCTGGATCTGAGTATGAGATCGAGGCAGATACCGTCATCATGTCACTTGGTACTTCTCCAAATCCACTCATTTCTTCTACGACAAGAGGACTTGATGTGAATAAGAGAGGATGCATCATCTGTGAGGACGATGGCGCAACTTCAAAAGAAGCTGTTTACGCAGGCGGTGATGCCGTGACAGGCGCAGCAACAGTTATCCTTGCCATGGGTGCAGGAAAGGCTGCTGCAAAGGGTATTCACGAATACTTCCAGAATAAATAATTTATGAGAACAGAATAAAAGAGAAAGGCGTTTGCATCTTTTGCATTCGCCTTTCTCTTTTTTGCATCATATGAAATAAGTGATCTAACGTAAGAGACAATCCAAAAGCCGGTCGTTATCCGCAGGATCCATAAAGCAGAAGCGGATATATTTGTCATTTAAGAATGGGAAAGTCGAGCAATCCCGGATCATAAGCCCTTCGCGAATGGCGCGGTCAAACAGGATACCGCTGTTTAAGTCTTCATCCATAATGCGCATGAGCATGAAATTCGCAGTCGGCTTGTATGGATGGAAACGCTTGGAATTTAGCATTGTCTGATAACAGCGGGCGCGTTCCGTGCTGATCAGATCTCTGGTCGCCTGTATATATTCGTCATCCTGAAACATGAGTTCCCCGGCGATCGCAGCAAGTGAATTGATCATCCATGGATTTTTGCGCTGGTTCATATTACGGAGCAGGTCTTCGTTGCCGGTAATGGCATAGCCGAGACGAAGACCCGGTGCAGCAAAGAATTTGCTGGTGCCGCGCAGGATGATGATATTGTTGTAGTAGGCAGTCAGTGAGACGGCACTGGTATGAACTACATCTTCAACGAACTCGATATAGGTCTCATCGACCATGACATAGATACCATGCTCCTTGCAGACATCTAGGATGGTACGCATATCATCCAGGGAAATGCAGCTGGAGGTAGGATTGTTTGGATTGCAGAGGATCAAAAGATCAATGGAATCATCCAGTTTTGAGGTAAAGTGGGTGGTATCCAGTTTAAAACCGCTTTCCTCCTTGAGCGGATAGTAGACGGTCGTCCCTCCACCGAGAGAAACTTCTCTTTCATATTCGGAATAGGTAGGTCCTAAGATCATGGCTTTCTTTGGATGCTCGATCTGTATAAAAAGGGAGATCAGTTCGGTAGAGCCGTTGCCGACAATGATGTTTTCTTTTTCTGTGCCGACATAATCTGCCATGCACTGACGCAGGGAAGAATATTCCCGGTCAGGATAGGTCGTGATACAGTCGATATGTTTTGCCAGATGCTCCCGCAACTTCGGTGAGATACCCAGGGGATTGACATTGGCTGAAAAACTTACAATATCTTCCTTGCGGATACCGTAGATCTGCTCTATTTTTTCTAAGTCGCTGCCATGGAAATGGTCTTTATGTGTAAGCATGCTTTCCTCCTGCAAAGGACAAAGTTTATTGCATGTCCTTCTTAAATAGTTTATAATTCATTATAGTCTTTTTGCGTCGAAAATTGCAACCGACAGAAGACAAAACGGCAGGAAAAGGGTGTCATATTTTGCGAAAACGAATCTGGCGGATGTCAGAAGATAAATTTGACAACAGAAGGCCGCAGATAGCATTTTCAGAGGAGACAGTTACCGTGCGTGGCAGGCAGGGAGAACGCTTACAGGGTGAGTTTTTCATGCACTCTACCAATGAGGTCTCTATCCGGGGAATCGTCTATTCTTCCAATCCATATGTGCGCATCGTAAAGCCGCAGTTTGACGGGATGGAAGCAACGATCCGTTTTGAAGTGCTGGGTCAGGATTATCAAGAAGGGGACAGGCTTACCGGTTATTTTACCATTGTATGTAACCAGAGGGAGTGTCGCCTTCCTTTTGATGTGCAATTTGAGGCAGACCGCCTGTATGCATCTACAGGCGAGATCACAAGTTTATCCGATTTTGCAAGTCTTGCACAGGGACATTGGGCAGAAGCCATGCAGTTGTTTTATTCGCAGGCTTTTGAAAAGTTCATTGCAAGACAGGAAAAGGCAGTCCGCATGGTCTATACCGGCTATCGTAAGGCTTTACCGTCTTCAGCCAATTTAGAAGAATTTTTAGTGGCGGTGGGCTTAAAAGATGCCGTCGATTTTACGGTGCGCGAGCGCAAGGAAGAATTTTACCGCGTGAGCGAAAATCGCAAGGAGACCTTAGTGGTTGCCAAGAATACATGGGGCTATATTGAGATCACAGTGGAGAGTGACAGTCCTTTTGTCACTGTGGAAAAAGATCTGATTACGACAGACTATTTTCTTGGTTCTACCATGCTTCTCAATTATTATATACACAAGAACCGCATGCACGCGGGCATTAACCGTGCGCGGATCACATTCTCCTGCAAGGGAACGGTGCGTGTCATTGACATCATGGCGACCTTTGATCAGGAAGATGAAAAAAAGGAATTTCCATGGCGCAGGGATAAAGAGTGTCTGGCAGATTTGACGGATACCTACAAAGCGTATCGTTTCCGCCAGATCACGACAGGCGAGTGGTGTGATGGCTCGGTACAGATCTTAGATGAACTGTTAGAGCGCCGCCCGAATAATGCATGGTATCGCCTGATGAAGGCGCAGTGCCTGATCGTGGGCAAAAAGCGGCAGGAGGCACTTTGGATCATTTCCGATATGAAGTGGGAGATCGCAGACAAGCAGAGCGTTCTCTGGGCATATCTTTTGTATCTCTGCACCCTGATCGAGCAGGAAAAGTCCTATGTCGACCGCCTGACAAAAGAGATCGAGACTATCTTTCGAGAGCACCCGGAGGATGTCAGACTCTTCTGGTTTTTATCTTTTTTGCGAGAAGAATATATGGAAAATCCGGCGCGGAAACTCAAAGCCATTTTACAATGGATCGAAGCAGATAACGATACACCGTTTTTATATATTGAGGCATATGCCATGTATGTGCAGGATCCTTATCTTTTGCATGCCTTTGATGCGCATGCGACCAAGATCTTATACTGGGCAGCAAGACATGTGACCTTTACCAAAGATGTGGCAATGCAGGTCTTGCATGTGATGGAAAAGGTCAAAGATTTTGATCCGCACATTTTCTTGATCGCACAGAAGGCATACGAGGTGGAGCATAGCGAGGAAGCCTTTTCTGTTCTGGTATCTTATTTGTTGCGCAACCAGATGTTTCAGGAAAAGTATCTGGACTGGTATCGCGAGGCAATCCGTCTGGATCTGCGTCTGAGCGGCTTGTATGAGGCTTATATGCTTTCCATGCCGGACAACAGTACGGAAGAACTGCCGCAGATGGTGACTATGTACTTCCGCTATAGTTGCAATCTGCCATATCAAAAGAAGGCACTTCTTTATGCCAATATCATTTCGGAAAGACGCAAGGCACCGGGGCTTTATGAGCAGTATCTGCGCAACATCGAAACTTTTGCGATCGAGCAGATGAAAGCCAATCGCATGAATGACAATCTGGCGATCATCTATCAGAATGTTCTGGAGATGGGCGTAGTCGATGAGGAGATGGCGCATCTGATCTCGGGCATGGTCTTTATGAAAAAACTGGTCTGCCTTTATCCGGACATCACCCGTGCATTTATCTATCAGGAGCAGTATGAAATGCCGATCGTGATCCCGGTACAAGACCATCAGGCATGTATTCCGATCCTGCCGGGACAGTACCGGTTACTGCTTGAGACGGGGAATGGCACCCTGATCAGCGATCACAAGGCATACACCCTACAAAGGCTTATGTACCCGGAGCGTTTTATCAAGAGGCTGGAACACTTGTCACCGCTTTCCCTTCCTTTTATCCTTGCGGATTTTGCGGAGAAAAAAGAAGCGGAAGACTATACCTTGGATGATGTAAAACGCATGCAGGTATTTTTGGATTCTTCGCTGGTTTCCAAGCGTTATAAACAGGAAAAATACAGTGCATTTATTGGCTTTTTACAGGCTCATTGCAGGGAAGAAGTCTTAGAAGAACATTTTGCAAAGCATGTGGACTTTGGGCAGTTGGATGCAAGGACCAGAGGTTTTGTGATCTCCTTATTCATCCAGCGGCAGGACTATGAGAGAGCCTATGCCCTCATGCAGGACTATTACGGATTGCAGGTGGATGACCGCCTGCTCTTACAGATGTGCACCGAAAGGCTGTTGACGACTGAATTTGCAGAAGATGAATTTTTACTTTCTTTGTGTGGCTATTTATTGGGACAGAAGCAGACTTCACCGGCAACGGTCTCCTATCTGGCAGAAAACTATGTGGGACCAAGCCCGGATATGATCTATCTCTGGCAGGCGGCAAAAGCAGAAGAAATGTCCGTGGTGGCGCTGGAAGAAAATATTTTATTCCAGACCTTGTATGCGGAAAACTGCATGGAGGAAACGGCGGCTATTTATGCTTCCTATCTGGCGCGTGGCAAAGACCGCATGCTGATCGAGGCTTATCTGAATTACTGGGCGCATGCATATATGCTCTCAAAGGAACATGTGCCAGACAAGTTGTTTGACTATCTTTCCTATTATTTTGCAAAAGGCATCGAGTTAAAGGAAAGTTGCAATCTGGCATACATGAAATATCTATCCGGCAAGGATACCTTGGATGAAAAAGAGTTTGCCCTTTTGGATCAACTCTTGCAGTATTACATCTTGCGGAATGTCTATTTCCAGTTCTACAAGAATGTCGATCATAAACTGATCATCAAGTATCATCTGTATGACAAACATTTTGTGGAATACCGGGGCAATCCGGGAGAGCGGATCACCATCACCTATCGTTTTGATGATGGGCAGCCGATCACGGAAGAAATGATCGAGATGTACGAGGGAATCTTCGTCAAGCAGTTCGTTGTCTTTTTCGGAGAGACCATTCATTATGCCCTGTATGCAGATGCGGTAGCAGACCTGCCGGTATGTGCGGATGACCTGACCATTTCCAGTGATCTGCAGGAGGGCAATCTGGATCGCTACGATCTATTGAATGCCATGCAAAATGCCTACCTCTATCATGAAGACGGGCAGTTGTTGGAACTGATGAAGCAGTATCAGGGCTTGGATCAGGTGACAAAGGAACTATTTACGACAGTATAAGAGGCACTTATGGAACAGGAGAATGTGGGCTTGTATCTTGGTATGGATATCAGTGAAAAATATACCATGATCAGCATTTACCAACAGCATATGAAAGAGCCACAGACGATCAGCACGATCATGGGCAGCGAGTCCTATCAGATCCCGACCGCCCTTGCCAAGAAAAAGGGCGTTGGTCAGTGGTTCTTCGGACGCGAAGCAAAAGTGCGTGTTAAATCCGGGGAAGCGCTTGGCGTAGAAGATCTTCTTGATAAGGCGAGAACTGGGGAAGAAGTCTTTTTGGAGCATGAAAAGTACGCGGCGAGTGATCTGCTTGCCATCTTTTTAAAGCGTGTCCTCTCTTTGGCAGGAAGCGCCCAAGCCATGATGCCTTTAACAAAACTCGTCATCTGTCTGGACAAGGTCAGTGTGGAATACATGGAACTCTTTTCGGCTATCATGGTAAAACTGGGGATCGAGACAGACAAACTGCTTCTGATCGACCGCAGGGAAAGTTTTTACTATTATGCACTGAGCCAGGGACCGGAGACCTTTTTACATGATGTAGTCATGTTTGACTATACTGAGTCGGATATGGTGTCCTGCCGCTTGCGGCGTAATATGCATACGACACCTCAGGTCATCAACTTAGATCAGAAAAATCATGGCAAACTCTTAGACCAAAAGGACGGCGAGTTTCAAAAGATCGCCCAGGATGTGATCGACGGACAGGTCGTTTCGGCGGTTTATCTGATCGGAGATGGTTTTGACGGAGACTGGATGAAGGCATCTTTGCAGTATCTTTGCCATACCAGAAAGGTCTTTGTGGGAAAGAATCTTTACTCCAAGGGCGCCTGTTATGCAGGCTTTATCAAGGATGGGAAGCAGGATTGGCCTTTTGTCTATATCGGAGACAATGAACTCAAGTTAAATCTCTACCTCAAGGTCTTGGTGGGCAATGAAATGCAGTTTTTTACTCTGATCACAGCTGGACAGTCCTGGTTTGATGAGGTGGGCGAATGTGAGGTCATTTTGGACGGAACACCGGAGATCGAGGTCTGGATCCAACGGCCGGAGAGCAGGGAGGCTCACGTAGAACTTTTGGAATTGACGGACATGGTAGAAAGAGAACGCAGGACCAGCAGGCTTCGTATTACGGCAGAACCGATCTCTGACCGTAAGATCAAGATCACGATCCGTGACTTAGGCTTTGGGGAGATCGCACCATCGTCCAACCGTACATGGGAGCATACCGTCTGTCTGGAAGAATAAGGAGGCATCCGATGGGTGAATTGATTTTATGTAGACAATCCATAGCAGCCAATCCTTATTTTATCGAGGATGGCGCGCTGAATGTCTATTCTTTGGAAGAATTGAGTTATTATATTGCACACAATGTTTATCTTTTAAATGCAGAATTTGCATCCAAGGAACTCTGTCTGTGGATCGGCGGGGAACTGGGGGCACGTGATCTGGAAAAGCAGTTATTGGATACCCTATCCAATCAGGCACCGTTGCATATTTTTATCGGACAGATTCTAAATTACAGTGGTTATCTGACCAGTGTGGAGATCCGTGACCTGCTGCAGGCGATAGCGTCTTTTGAGAACAAGAGTCCGACAGAGTGCCAGAAAATGCGGGCAGACCGTCTGATGGAAAAAGATAAGATTGTGGATGCTATTTTTGAATATGAAAAGATGTTAGATGACCCGGCGGTCACACATGGACCGACCGCTTTTGAAGGAGATATCTGGCATAACTTGGGCGTTGCCTACGGAAGGTTGTTTTTCTTTGGCGAGGCATCCCTCTGCTTTGAGGAGGCTTACAAGCGCAACCACAAAACGCAGTCGCTCCGGTCTATGCTGGCGGCACTGCGCTGCAACAAGGATCAGAAGCATTTCGACGAACTGGTAGACAAATACTTTATCCCGCAGGATATGGTAGATGAGATCTGCGAGGAAGTCACCATGCTCAGTACCCTCGAAGAGATCCATGTTTTCGATGAAAAAATACAAAAGGCACTTGCGACCGAAACGGGCAGATCACAGGTGATCGGATCTATTTTGAGCAGTTGGAAAGTCGATTACAATCACTTATGTCGCATTTAAAAAGACAGCAGCTGGGAGAAAGGCATGTTATTTTTTGGAAAGAAACGAAAAAAAGAACAGAAGATCGATGAGGCTTTTGCCAAGGTATATCAGGAGATCGAGACCATCGACAACTGGAATGATCCCAAGAAGTTGGAACACTACATTTTGGATTCCTGCGAGCAGATCATTGCCTTGACCAAAGAGATCGAGGAAGAAAAGGCAGAATACCGTGTTGTCACTTCCTATCTGACGGATATCCAGACCATTGAGGGGCTGCCGGATGAGACCAGACAGGCAATCCGGGAAGCGGCATCCAATATCGAGCAGTTGAATGCTGCGCGTCAGGCTTATGAGAATGCCTCTTACAATATTTCGGACAGCCAGTTCCTTTTGATGGAGCAGAATGAGGATGATGTACCGCAGACCATCCACCGGATGTTGGAAAACGAGCGTTATCAGGACAAGGTGCGGCGGGACAAAAATATCCTAGAGGCACAGAAGAACCAGTGGGAGATCGAGCGCGAGGACATTACCCAGGAACGCAAGATCATCAAGCGGGCATCTCTCTTAGTATTTTTGCTTTATGCAACGCTTTTGATCCTCTTATTTGTCATACAGTTTGCGACAAAGATGGATATGACGGTTGCCTTTTTGGTACTTTTTATCGTGGGTGCTCTGGGCGGCTTTATCATTTATTTCCGCAGCATTTATCTGCAAAAACAGATGCGGCAGGCGACCCGCAATGAAAATCAGGCGATCAACCTCTTAAATGTCGTATGCATGAAATATGCCAATGTGACAAAAGCGGTGGAATATACAAAGGATAAGTACGGCGTACACAATTCGACCGAACTCAATTACACTTGGGAACAGTATGTGACGGCTGTCAAAGAAAAGGAAAAATTCCTGCGCAACAATGACGATCTGGAATATTTCAACGGCCGCCTCATCCGACTTTTACAAAGGATCGATCTGTATGATCGAAAGATCTGGCTGGATCAGACCAAAGCACTCATAGATGAAGACGAGATGGTGGAGATCAAACACAATCTGGTAAAACGAAGACAAAAGATCAGGGGACACATCGAGGATAACCGGAAGATCGTGCAGAGTGAGAGAAATGAGATTGATCGTCTGATGACGGAACATGAACATTATGTACCGGAGATCATAGAGATCATTTCCTCCGTGGATAAATTGTGCGGTCTGAAGCAGGAGTAGTTTGTGGTTTGGACTGTGGAAAGGAGCGGAGGATGGAAGTCATTCATCTGAAAGCAGGGGAGAATGTAGCAAAGAGAAAAGATAAGGTAAGTGCCTGGTATATCGTACAGGAGGGAAATGTTACCTTACGACACGAATTTGAGGAGACGACACTGGGACCAAATGCTATCATAGGTATTTTGGAGCAGGACTGGTTTATCTGTGACTATTATGCCAGTACGGATGTTACACTTTATGTCTTTCCTTGTGAGGGGGTCAATGATCTCAAGCAGTTTCTGGCGGCAGAGCCAAAGATGCGCAGGATCTTTTTGCGCAGTGCCCTCTTGCAAAGGCACCAGTTGTTCTGTGCCTATGCGGACATGTATCACAAGGTCCGGCAGTTTCAAAATCTTTCGGATACTTTGTATGAGGAGTATGTTTATTTGTGTGCCCGCAGTAAGGTCGAGGCAAAGCAATCTCTGGATGTGGCCAATATCACGCCACTGGAGATGCAGCATAAGGCAGAAAACTGGGAGATCAACAATAGCAACAGCCTGATCCGTGGGGCACTGGATGCATATCTGAACCTTATGGAGACGGACGAGGACCTCTGCATTGGCTCGATCATGGAGGCATCCGCCCAGATGCATCGAATCGCCAGAGGTATCCGGGAGATGACAAATTATCTGCGCAACAACCGGGATACTCTCTTTAGTCAAGTACGAAGCGATCTTTTTCATGCTTCCCTTTTACTGCAAAGCGGAGTAAAGGCAAGAGGCGGGGATGATGGTGAAATCAAGAAACTGATCGAAAAGCAGTTGGGCTATGCCAAGGAACTGGGCATTTTTCAGGAGGAACTGCTGGTTTCCTGCGCAAAAGAATATGCGTCCAATACAGAAAAAGAGACGGCTGTGGACCAGGAGTGCAAGACAGATTTGGAGTATATCTTGCAGTTTGCCGGATACGAGGGAGACAAGTATCAGGAAATGCAGGAACTCTTTGTGGCATACGAAAAAGTCAAAGATGCAGACAATAAGGATGAGGCAGCCTATCGTCTGCGCAAGCAGGTGGGAAAAGTCTTTTATGAACTGTACTGGGACTGCTTTTTACAGGCAGTGGAGGGCAGGAAAAAGATCACGCCGGTCATGGAGATGTTTTTCAATTTTGCCTATATTGATCAGGGCTTTTTAGGCGAGGACAAGACCAGCGAACTTTACCAGTTGTCAGCCCATCTGGATATGTGTGCTTCCGACCATGTCTTTACCATTTTCCGTTGGCTGCGGGCAGTCTACGAGGGAGAAAAGGAGCCGTCCAAGAACGAGTTTGATATGGACTATACGGCTTATCTCAATGATGGTCTGCGCCGGGGCGAGTGGACAAAAGAGGAAGTGGCAAGGAGAAAGCAGGATCAAAAGGCAAAGGCACGCTATGAACTGGAAAATATGTTTGCATCCGTCAACCGTGTGACCTATGGTAATATCACCATGTTCTCACCGGTTCTTTGCGAAAAAGATCTCTTTAACAGCTTAGATAAAATGGTCGTGACGGCAGATCGGATCGAGGATGCCTTTAACACGGTACGAAAGATAGATTATTCCCTCTTTTACCGTCCGATGCTGCCAAGGACCGGGACAAGTGATCTCATCAAAAATGAGATGGTCATGGAGGAGATCCTGCCGGATGTCATCCTCATGCCAAATGCCGGCACCAGAGCCATGATGTGGCAGGAGACGGCGAGTGTCAGGAACGATACACCGGCGCGCTTTATGATACCGATCTTTACCGCAGTGGATCTACAGGAGGCTACCTTAGAAAATTGTGGCAGATACCGCTGGGAGATGTGCCGAAAGATCCAGGGTGTGCGCTGGAATGATATCCGCGAACGGTCGCTGACAAGCGATTACTATGATTATCTGCAGTTCTACCGCAAGAACCGGGAATTGTCCGCAGAGACCAAAGACCAGATCAAGGGGGCTTTGACCAGGGCAAAGAACAATTTCCGGGAGGTCTTTGTCAAGGATTATCAGAACTGGATCAAATATGAGGCAAAGGGCGGCTTCCGTCTCAACCGTTATGTGCGCCAGATCATGTTTACCTATTGTCCGTTTTCCAAGGCATATCGTGCAGACCTAAAGACCAATCCTATGTTTGCGGATGCGATAGGTAAATTGGAAACAAACAATGCCAGAAATTACAAACGCCTGCAAGGCTTATATGAAAAGTATAAACGCGAGGGTGGTACGATCACACCGGAACTCCGTGAAAATCTGAATTTTTATCAGATGTAGAAAAATAGCAGAAAATGAGAAGTCTTATGACAGCAGAAAACCTGTTGTCGTAAGACTTCTTTTAGTTTTCAGGTCATCTTCACATAGCCATCACTTTGCCTTTTTAGAATAAAAGCAGATAAGGAGGTAGGGCATATGATCCAAAAAGTCTTTAACCGTTACGAAAAGAAATATCTGCTGGATCAAAAGACCTATGAGGTCTTTAAAAAGGAACTGGATGTCTATATGGCAGAGGATTCTACCTATTTTTTGGAGATCAAGAAAAAATATAACGGACTGGTCAATAAAAGACGGATCCCCTTATCTAGGGAAGAAGCCAAAAAGTATCTGGAAGAAGGAGATGCGCCAAAAGAAACCGGTCAGATCTATCGGGAAGTGGATTACTTTTTTACCCATTATGGGATCCGACCAAAGCGCTATATCGCTTATGACAGGCTGGCACCGGGCTATTATCTGATGGAAGTAAAGATCTCAGATGCCATGCCAAAATGGTTCGTGGATCTTTTATCCCAATATGGCATTTACAATACATCATTTTCAAAATATGGCATGGACCAGTGGAGAGACTTACACTGTGACTGTGGACGGCACAGAAGACCAGACCTTTACGGTAGATTCTATGGTGATCTCTGCCGGAGGAAGCGTTGGTACCATGGGCGGCGGACCTATGGACGGACAGGATATGAACGGCGATATGGGTGGCGGACCACAGGGTGATATGAGCCAGAATGGCGATATGCCACAGATGGGACAGGGCGGTCCTGCCCAGGGAGGCGGCAATATGCAGCCTCCACAGGATGCCAAGACCAATTAAGAGTCGAAAGACGGATTGAACATATAGTAGTTTTTGGAGTCCAGATGATCGCAGACGATGCGCATGGCTTCACCGAAACGCTGGAAGTGAACGATCTCACGGGCACGCAGGAAGCGGATCGGATCTACAATATCGGGATCTTTTACCATACGAAGAATATTATCATAGGTGGTGCGGGCTTTTTGCTCCGCCGCCATGTCTTCGTATAGATCGGCAATGGTATCGCCGGTCGATTGGAAGGTATCTGCGGAAAATGGTGTGCCGGAGGCAGCCTGCGGATAGACACCTAAGGTATGGTCTACAAAGTATTTATCATAACCGCTGGCCTTGATCTCCTCCGGGGACAGACCGTCAGTCAACTGGTAGACGATGGTGGAGACCATTTCCAGATGGCCGAGTTCTTCTACCGCGATATCAGTCAAAAGCCCCGCAACCTCACGATAAGGCATGGTATATCGCTGGGACAGATAACGGAGGGAGGCTCCGAGTTCGCCGTCGGGACCACCATACTGCAATAACTTATAATAACTATTATATATTCAAATGTAAGACAAAATCGAAGGAAGTATTCTTACGATCAAAGATGATCTGGTCTACTATGGTACGGATAGAGTTACCTTTTTCGATATCACCAACCGTTTCATCCTTTAGGGTTGTAACAACATCCTGAATGCGAGAGAGCATGAGTTGATCTAACTCCTCTTTCGCATAATTTTTTACTTGAGAGAGGGTCTGTATTTCCTCTTGGATTGTCTGGCGGTCATTCTGTATAGACAACCTATTTGTTTTATATTCCTCAATAGTGTCAATGCCATTTAGATAGGCGTCTTTGGCACGCTTTTCTCTTTGTTGTAATTTACTTAATTGATGTTGTAAAAGTTCTATGCGTTGTGAGTTGTCATTATATTCTGTAGAAATGACAGTATAGAACACAATACCGGTATCAAGAAAACCCTCTAGTCCGCTGATAATGTTAGATTCCATATTTTTTACAGAGATATAATGGGAATCATGACAGAGTCCTTTGGCATATTTCCAGCACTGGAAACCATTGGTGCCTTTAGCGGCAGTCAGATTGCCTCCACAGGTACTACATTTAACCAGACCGGTGAGCCAATGTTTTGTTGTCGCATGATCGCGTGTTTTAAATTCCTTTTTTGTAGTTTTTCGTCGTGTCTGCATCTTTTTAAATGTTTCTTCGTCCCATAACGGCTCCCATGTTCCTTTTGCATAGATTACTTCTTCTTCTGGCTTGAGAACGCGCTGACGATCGGAATAATTCCATCGAAGAATACCACAGTAAATAGGATTTTCAATAATATATAAAACTCCGCGTGTATCAAAACGGTTGCCTCGCTTTGTGCGATATCCATGTTCGTTCAGATAATCACTGATCTGGCGGAGAGAGTAGCCTGCCAGGTACATATCTTTGATAGTTAGTGGAATGACTGAGGTTACCGGATCTATTTCTATTTTTCCGTCCTGTAAAAGATATCCGATAGGTGGTGCACATAATGGCTGACCACGCATTGCCTTTTCTGTCATACCTCTGACGACTTCTTCACCGAGACGAATGGAGTAGTATTCATCCATCCACTCAATGATACGTTCGATTAGCGAACCAAATTCTCCCTCTACATTTTCGGAAATAGAAACGACATCGACATTGCTTTTCTTTAAAAGGGATTTATAGACGATGGATTCTTCCTGGTTGCGTGCAAAACGTGAGAACTTCCAGACAATGATCACATCAATCGGATGTTCCGGCGATTTTGCCAGACCGATCATCTGTTGAAATGCAGGACGCTTTGATACTTTACGTCCGGAGATACCGTTGTCCTGAAAAATATATTCTGATGGAATATAGATGTCGTTCTTTTCTGCATATTCTTTTAAGAGACGTAATTGAGCATCAGGAGAGAGTTCTTCCTGGCGTCCAGTTGATACTCTAATATAAATTGCACCTGTTTTTTTCATGGTAAATCCTTTCGCAATATCGCGTAAAATAATATATTCAAACTAGTAAAATTATACATGAGGCATATTAGGGGGTCAAATGATATATATTTTTCTTCTATTGAAAGAGAAAACTATTATTAGGCAAGAATTTATGACATCAGTGATTGAAAGTATGATATAATAAAACGAATTGTTAGATGTGAGGTGAATGGTGTTGACATATGGAGTAGTTGATTTATTTTGTGGAGTTGGTGGACTTACCTGTGGCTTAGAAAAGGCAGGATTAGATGTTGTAGCTGGGTATGATTTTGATGCTACGTGTAAATACCCATACACGCATAATAACAATTCGCGTTTTATAGAAAAAAATATTGCGGATGTTTCGGGTAAAGAAATTAAGCAATTATTAAAAGGATATGACGTGAAAATATTAGCAGGATGTGCACCATGTCAGCCATTTTCGAGACATCAAAAAGATAAAAAAGATCGATCAAAACATAAGGACTGGAACTTGTTGTATCAATTTGCAAGATTGGTAGATGAGGTTCGACCGCATATTGTTTCAATGGAGAATGTACCTGAATTGGAACAAGAGAAGGTATTTAAAGATTTTGTAGATACCTTAGAGAAACTTGGATATTATGTAACGTATCACGTGATAAACGCAGCGGACTATGGGGTGCCACAGAGAAGAAAAAGATTATTATTATTAGCATCAAAAAAGAAGAAAATAGAGTTTATAGCGCCTACACATCAACAACCAGTGACAGTCAGGGAGGCTATTGGAAATTTACCGCCAATTGGAGCAGGCGAGGATAATAGCAATGACAGATTACATATTACTTCAGGCTTATCTGATAAAAATTTGCAACGGATACAGCATTCAACGCAAGGTGGAAGTTGGCGTGAATGGCCGGAAGATTTGAAATTGGCTTGTCATAAAAAGGAAGGGGGAAAAACTTATACATCGGTATATGGAAGAATGAGTTGGGAGGATGTTGCACCGACGATTACGACGCAATTTACAGGGTATGGTACAGGACGTTTTGGACATCCAGAACAGGATAGAGCCATAACATTAAGAGAAGGCGCTATTATACAAACTTTTCCTGAAGATTATTCATTTGTTCCATTAAATCAAAAAATCGTTATTAAAGATGTTTCAAGACAAATTGGTAATGCAGTGCCACCGAGACTAGGAGAAATTATTGGTCTTAGTATTTTAAATCATTGTAAGAAAAGAAAATATGTGAGAAAGAAGAATACGCAGGCAACTGAGGAAGGAAAATAGGATGGAAAATAAATATGTAATGTCTTTAAGTATGAATGTGTTAAATCATTTAGGTATTAATTTGTATAGTAATATTCCAGCGGTTTTGTCTGAAATTGTTGCTAATGCTTGGGATGCAGACGCTGATAGAGTCGATATAACAATCTCAGATAATGAGATTGTTATTGAAGATAATGGATGTGGAATGAGCGAGAATGATATCAATAATAAGTTTCTTTATGTAGGATACCAGAAAAGAGAACAAACGTTAGAATCACCGATATATCATCGTAAATATATGGGAAGAAAAGGTATAGGAAAGTTATCAATGTTTTCTATTGCAAAAGAAGTTGATGTTATTTCGAAAAAGAATCTGCAATCTGGGAGTGGAGAAAAAAAATTTGAGATTAGCGGCTTTAGAATGAATATTGATCAAATATCAGATGTAATAAAGCAGGAACATGATAATAATGCTTCATCCAAGTATTATCCTACAGAGTTGCCTGTTGGAGAAGGGGATATAAAAAAAACGGGAACCAAAATTGTACTTAGAGATTTGAAGAAGACAACATCGGTTTTGACAGCGGAATATATCAAAAGGAGGGTGGCAAGACGATTTGGCATTATAGGAAAAGAATATAATTTTTCTGTTTATGTTAATGGAGAGGAAGTAAGTATTAGTGATAGGGATTATTATTACAAATTGAGATATATATGGTACTTTGGTGAAGATAGTAAAAAATACGCAGATTTATGTACTAATATTGTATATTCTGAAGAACGTAATAATATTATCAAGTGCGATGGAAAAGAATATCGGGTGACGGGATGGATTGGTACAGTTGATGCTTCTGGAGATCTAAAAGACGGCGAGGATAATCTGAATAAGATTGTTGTTTTAGTTAGAGGAAAACTAGGGCAAGAAGACATTCTTTCAGAGTATTCAGAGGGTGGCTTATATTCCAAGTATTTAATTGGAGAAATTAATGCAGATTTCTTTGATGCAGACGATTTAGAGGACATGGCAACTAGTAGTCGTCAAGAGTACAGAAAAGATGATGAGCGTTTTATTGTATTAAAGAAATTTATATATGATGAATTGAAATATATACAAGGTAAATGGACAGAGTTAAGAAATGAATCTGGAGAAGAAAAAGCAAAGGAATTATTGCCGGTTATTGATACTTGGGTTAAGAGTTTACAGGGGGATGATAGAAGATATGCAAAAAAGATGTTTGGAAAAGTTAATCAAATTGTTGCGGATGACGATAAGAAAAAAGAAATCCTTAAGTATAGCATTTTAGCATTTGAAAAATTGAAATATACCAAACATTTGAGTGCCATAGATGAGATAAAACCTGAAAATTTTGAGGTGTTCAAGGAGGTATTTACAGGCTTAGATGAAATAGAAGCGACATTATATTATCAGATTATTAGGGAACGTATGGAGGTGATAAAAGCATTTAAAAACATTACAGAGGAGAATGCGTTGGAAAAAGTCATACAAACACATTTATATAATCACTTGTGGTTGTTGGATCCTTCGTGGGAACGAGTTGAGCATACAGGATATATGGAAAAAAGTGTTCTAAATGCCTTAAATAAGGAGTTTGACAAGTTGACTCCAGAAGAAAAAGCAGGACGATTAGACCTTGGATATCGTTTGGCAGCAGGAAAGCATATTGTTATTGAGTTAAAAAGGGCGGATAGAGTTATCAAAACGTCTGAAATGATAAATCAAATCAGAAAATATCATGATGCGCTAATAAAAGTTTTAGAAAGCACATACGGTGGCAACTATGCATTTGAAATACTATTGGTTTTGGGACGTCCGGTAGATAATAAAGACACGGCTGCTGATAGAGAATTAGTACAACAGATATTGGCACCGATGAATGCACGTGTAGTATATTACAACGAATTGATAGAAAATGCTTATAAAGCCTACAACGAATATATTGTGGCGAATCAGCAGTCTCAACCATTGATAGATATGTTTGCGCAATTAGAAAATTCCTTGGATGATTAATGTTTCAATTTAAAACATCGATATTTTCTCTTAGAACCGTCAATGTCAGAAATGATGTATCCTTTAGAAAAATATCTGGATTTATCAAGAGCATTTAAGATATATTGAATGGTTTGCTTAGGGTGCATGGGAGGCAGGTGCGATAGTTGGGCACATTCTTCAATTAAATCAATATCTCCATACCAAATGGTTGTAATATTACGTTGTTTCATTAAATTGACCATGTTTTGGGCTATATTTTTTTTCATAAATTAAGTATATGTTAAGTTGAAAAAAAAATGTATAGCATGGTAAAGTCAATGATATTATTTTGCGGAGGGGACTCTAATGAAGTTCATTAAAAAGATTTTTTCTACAATAAATTTTTTGTTTGAAACATTTTTTGTTGATGAAAATTGTACTAATTCATTTAAAAATAGTGTAAGTAAAAATACATATTACCACAAATATATGTAAAAATGTCTTTAGGAAGTAAGAGTTCATTGGTATTGAATCGATGGACTCTTTTTTTGAGGACAAAAGGTATAAGTATCTTGTTAAACTCCCGAAAAAGATATTATCAGGTAAAGAATTTATGATAGGAGTCTTTATCATTTTCCGCCTATGGATGGTGTACAGAATGGAAGTATATTGGTATTATATATTATAAAGATTTAAAACAATAAATGCATATAGGAGGAAGAGTTATGTATGTTCTCGATTTGATTAAACGATTAGTTCACAAGACCAATATCCCAACACTCATATATTTAGTTATTAATGTGTTCGTGATTACAGGAATTATTGCATTACTATTAATCGGCTTTACAGGAATAACATTTTGGCAGGAATTTGTTTTGGCACTGATTTTGTATATGATTTCACTATTTATAGCAATGTCACCATTTGGAGAGTGGATCTTGCGGCTACAGACAGGTTGCAAAAAAATTAAGAGAGCTGAGCAAAAAGAGTTTATTGAATCGATTTTTCAAGAAGTATATGAAGATGCAAAGAAACTTGATCCGCATATTCCAAATAAAGTTAAATTGTATATTAATGGAGATTCGGAACCGAATGCTTTTGCAACTGGAAGAAAGACAATATGTATTACAGAAGGATTGTTATATATGCCTCAAGATCAGATTAAGGCTACGTTAGGACATGAATTTGGACATTTGGCACACAAAGACACAGATTTGATATTGTTGGTATCAGTGGGAAATTTGATCGTGAGTGCCTTTGTGCTAGGTTTTAAATTGGTGATAGATATTGGTCATATTACAACAAGTATTTTTGCAGCAATCCTTGGAGGGACAGAAGGTGTGATTATGGCAATCTGTAATGCAATATACCATTTCTTTATTACATTATTTGTTACCGGGATTATGTGGTTATGGACTAAAATTGGAATTTGGCTTGTTATGAAGTCAAGTAGATCTAATGAATATGAAGCAGATGAGTTTTCGTATCGTCTGGGATATGGTAATGCATTGTGTGCGATGCTTGATTCACTTGGAGGATCAACTGCGAAAGGGCTATTTGCGAGTTTGGAAAGCAGTCATCCAGATAAGGATGCACGCATTATGCATTTGCAGGAATTAGGTGCGACATATAGAGTGGTATATGGAGCTAAATAGTGAAAAGTGAGTGCCCATTGGTTTTGCCACTATATTTGCAAATGGGTGGATAGAGAGAGGTAGAAGGCAACTAGCTTAGGGCTTAAGCCACCCTGCAAAAAATGGAATAGAAACCCCCACGAGGTGCGAACTCGTGGGGGTTTTGCTGATTTATAGAAGTCACTCATATCTTTTTGCCTATTGGCATTGTAGCATATGCACATGAAATGTCAAATATGCGACAAGATCTATTATCATTATTTTTCTTTATCTGTGGCAGAAATGTTCTCCATCAGTTTTTCTAAATAGTCCCAACCATCATCATCTAACTTGGATAAAGCGGAAATAAAATAGCATCTATTATTCAATGGAAAAGGTTTATTATTCCGACCATTGTGTTATAATTGGCAATGCTACCACCCCTATACAGGTGCAGAAAGGGGGTGCTCTACTTGGATTTATTTACATCATTTTTCTGCTCTGTCTTGGCGGGTGTAGTTGCCTACTACATCTGCAAATGGTTGGACAGAGATAACTAAGCGGTAGCCAGCCTAGGGCATAAGCCACCTTGCCAAAACGGAATAGAAAAACCTCGGAGTTGCAACCTCCGAGGTTTTTTGCGTATCTACTTGGATACTCACATCATTTCTTTGCCTATTGGCATTATAGCATATGCACATGAAATGTCAAATATGCGAGAAAATCTATTATCATTATTTTTCTTTATCTGTGGCAGTAATGTTCTCTACCAGTTTTTCCAAACAGTCCCAACCATCATCATCTAACTTAGATAAAGCGGAAATGAGCCGGCGTTTAAAATCTGACTCATTAGCCTTTATGACTTCATCAAGCATCTGAGAAATCTGCGCATCTTTGTTTTCTTGAAGAAACATATCTCCAGTTCCAGTTCGGAGCCAAGTCTCATTAACAGAAAATTCTTTACATATTAGTTTGAACTTATTATTTAGAATCCTTTATTATAATCTGATGAAAATTTGCCGATTTTTTGATGAGATAATCGGTAGAACAGCATCTTAGGTCTAAATCAGTGATAATATCGTATTTTAATTGGACTTGATATAAATCTAATTGCTGTGCATCGGCTACAGAGTTAATAAAAAATGGAGAGTCAACCTCATCAAATAGAAAATAACTGCCCTGAAGGGCATTGCAATGCTCACAGTGATTTGCAAAATAATAATCGTCGATGGTTTTTGAGTAACTATTATAAAAATGAAATTTTTCTTGTAAATATTTATAGATACCATTTGGAAGATTATCAATAAACGGAACAATATGAATAGTTCCTGACTGCCAAGATATTGGCGAGTCAGTATCATATACATTGGGATCAATTACTTCGGCAAAATTTTCAATACCAAATCCAACGACACTTGTTGGTTGATTGCATCTGTAGCATGTTTTCGTACCAAATATTAAATAGAAATAGTCCTTAACAATATAAATTTCTTCTTGTCCTTGAAGTATCCAGGGAATAAATTTCTTGTAATCTTGCTCGTTTGGGACATACCATTTTTTTAAGGTGGGATTCCAATAGGCTCCAAGTTTTTTAACCATATCTTTATCATCGTATGAAACATTAAGTAGTAATTTCATAATTGTTCTCCTTGTGAACAGATAACATTGTATTTCTATCATCTCACCTTACTCTGATGATTTCATATTATCTGCAAATAGTTTTGCATATTTCTGTAAATGTGTTTCAATACCGAGTGCTCAATCTATTAGTCCTTGTAGTAATTTTATAAGAATCCCTCTCTTGAGAATGGTATTATTGTGCCTTTTGTAACGCATTTATACGTCTTTTTTCCTCTGAACGTTGACCTCTTAATAGTTTTTTTGCTTCTCCGATGAGAATATCCTTGCCATCAATATCTAGTTGGTAAAAAGTGTCTAGTAATTTTTTTTCATCTGAGTCTATAGCAGGTTTGAGAGATGAGTATTCGGATGGCTTGATTTTTCTTTCGCCATCTAATAGTACATCTGCACTGATTTTAAAATAATCTATTAAGGATATTAGACAATCAATGGAGGGAAGTCTTTTGTTCGTTTCCCACATGCCGACAAGACCAGGACTTACATGTAATTCTTCTGCCAATTTTTTTTGGCTAATTCCTTTTTCTGTTCTTAATTGTGCTATTACATGACCAATCTGCATATAACGATCTCCCTTCAACAAAATCTTGTAATACAAAACTAACAAAAAAGAACCCCGTTAGACTCTGTTTTTATGTATTTACTCATTATATGTTGACATACTCACTTTTAGTGTGTTATAACACTTACATAGAGTGAGCGTAAAGGAGATGACATATTATGCCTAATAAAAAGAAAACATTGGCGGCATTGCGAAATGAGAAAGAATTATCACAGAAAATGTTTGCCCTTCAAGTTGGTGTTAGTCCAAGTTTGGTTGGTATGTGGGAGACTGGGAAAAGAAATCCATCTTTGCATAATGCTTTAAAAATAGCGTCTTTTTTTGGAATTCCTATAGAACAGATAAAATTTGACAGCCGTTAGTGAAACTAACATACAGTGAATCATTATGTACAACCATTCATACATAAGATGAACGAGAGAGGAGGTACTAGAAATGGCAAGATATCCAAAACAGGCAACATTCAATTATTGGGTACATGTTGGACCGAGAGTGCAGGCACTGCTGGATGAAGGCTGGGATATTCGACTTTGGGATACGCCGAACGGACTTTTGGCGAACTTAAAGGATCTGCCGGAAGATATCCAAAAGGAAGTAGGGATTGAAGCCTTTGATCGTATATGTAGGGGATTGGGAGGAGTACCGGTTCCAAGAGAAGATGTGAAAGAAACAGTGGGAGAAAGTTTTCATGTACAAAGAGATAGACCAGGAATTTATCATACGAACACTGAGAACGTATGATGCTAGGACAATAGAATTGCGTAGAGAAATGTCAACGCAATATACACTTTTAAATACGCAAACACTAGATGATGAATTGCTGCAGGCAACAGCATATCCAATTTATGATCCATCGGAGGCTGGGCATCAGATGGATAGCGATATTGATGAAATCTACACGAGATACATAGAGTTATCTAAGCAGCGTGTGGATGATATAAAGAGCCTGATGCGTGACATCATCGAAGAACAGGAGAGTATGAACCGCATTATGGCGATCTATGAGATCTTAGATGAAAAAGAACGTTGTGTCTTAGAACGGTTATATCTGCACAGCACGGCAGACAAGGTTTATGAATCCGTGCAACAACTGGGAACTGACTACAATCTGCATCCGCAGACAATATATCGGATTCGTAGAAAGACAATGGACAAGATCATGTCTATTTATAAAAGTGACCTTACACAGACAGAGATCCTGCAGATGAGGACGCAGGATGGTGTCTGTTTAACAAATAAAGAAAAATACCGCTGATGGGGAAGGCGGCGTGCCGACGATCGGCACAGGAAGGAGCAATATATGAAAATAATAACCGTATGGAACAGAAAAGGCGGTGTAGGAAAGACCACGATATCTTTTAACCTGGCATCTGCACTTGCTACGGAGCATCAGAAAAGGGTATTGGTTCTTGATCTGGATGAGCAGATGAACCTGTCGCTGATGATTGAGAGGACAAGCAAAAGAAGTCATAAAAATATTGCTGAACTGGCAGAATGTAATTTCCGAGATATGAAAAAGGCAGTCTATCGGGGGAGATATGTTGATTATATCCAGGGCTCTCATAAGGAGGCCAACGTCATTGCTATCAACGGTCTGTATGAAGGATTGAGAAACCTGGAAGATGTGTACGATTATGTGATCATTGATTGTCCACCAAGTTTTTCACATGTGGTACAGAGTGCCATTTATACTGCCGATTTGGTTTTGGTACCAATAGGGCTGGATGTATTTTCAAAGGATAACTTGAATCTTGTAGCAGATTCCATCGAGACTATAAGACAGATGAAGGAATTAAATGAACTGGATGTAGATGAATCGTATGATCAGGTAGACATACCATGGTCTATCATTGTAAATCGTGTGGCAAATCGCAAGATACAAAGAGAAACCTTTGAAGATCTTGTGCAAAAGCATGATTATCCGATGCTGGAAATCTGCATTAGTGAGGCAACAGCAGTCGCCACAGCAAATGCTATGAAAAAACCGATATATTTGCACCGAAGATCCTCCCTTGTTGCGCGGGATATCCGAGACATGGTCAGCCTGATCCGAGAGGAGGTGGAGTAACATGCCAAGATTTGCAGATGTTTTTGCTGAACAAAAAACTGTAGAAAAGCGTCCGGTATCACAGAAAATCAAACGGATACATTATAGTAAGATCATAGAATCGTCGTATCAGTATAGAGACAGAACAGATGATGTAGTAGGAGCCTTGGCTGATTTGATCAAGGCAGATGGTAAGGTCCTGGAGCCATGCATTGTGCGAAAATCCGGTGGAGATACATATGAGTTGATCGCCGGACATAAGAGACGGCGTGCGTGTATTTACCTGGCAGAGCAGGAGGGGATGGAACAGTTTGAACTGATCCCATGCATAGAAGAAGATATGACGGATGTAAGGGCTGAATTTGCCGTTTATTCGTCTAATGGTTATGACGAGAAAACACCATATGAGATTATGCGCGAAATAGAGGGAATGAGCCGTCTGTTGACGGAACATCCGGAGGAGTTCCCGGAGTTTGCCGGAAAAGGCAGATTGGTGGAAAAATTGGCGTCACAACTGCAAATGTCAAGATCCGTGGTATCAGATTATAAGAATATATCCCATAACCTAGGCGGAAAAGGGATGGAAGCCTTTAAGGATGGCAGATTAGATAAATCAGCCGCAGTGACACTTGCATCCATGCCAGAGAAAGACCAGGACGAGATCATAGAGCAGGGATTGACAACACGCGAAGAGATTAAGGGATATATGCTGGAGAAGAACCAGACGCAGCAAGTCGTTGAACCAACACAGAATGACAATGGTGAGGAAGACCAGTTAGCAGGACAGATGAATGTTGCAGATTATCCAGAAGTTTTGCCGGAGCAGATGAAGCAGGAAAAAGTATCAAACCCACAACTGGGTATGGAGATATTTGTGGAGGAGACACAGGAGAAAATAGAGCGATATTTGAATGAGTTAACGCAGGCTTTATCGGCTAAAGAATGGCAACAAATATCTGCGTTAGGACGCCAGATTTGGATTGATGCAGATAATATCATAAGTGTGAAAAATAAATTTGATATGTAAGGAGGACAAGATTATGAATCAGAGTTGGAAAGAAAGACTGCAGGAACGGTGGCAACGAACAATGGAGGATCGTAAAAGCAGGGTATTGCTTAGGCGCCTTGGCATATGCCTGATCGATGCAGTGGCTTTTATTGTGATAAACGCGTTACATATTCCGGGGATTGTAGGAACCATTCTTAGAATGACATGTGTGATCATTATGGTGGTTATCTTGATCAGGACCCTGTATAAAAAAGAGGATTGATCCATTATCCTTCCATCCAACTATAGGTTGTGGCTGTCAAAAGGCGTGGAAGGAATCCCGGTTGTGTCAACCGGGCATATATTGCTTTGTCCTCCGGATTTTCCCCAAAGTTTCCGGAGGACGCATAGAAAGCAATGGTATATGGGGGAATGTTAGATGGTTATACTGCCCTAAGGGGTTTTATGACATTGGGAGAATGCCCAAAATAACTACAAATTGGTTGAAACACCGCTGCATAGTCCTTCTATGCAGAAAAGAAGGAGTTCATGTGGATTTATTTTATATACCACGACAAAATAAGCCATGATGTTGCCTCCGGTTCATGCCGGAGGCAGAAAGGGGAAGAATATGTCAGCAAATCAGATAGAAATGGGATTGGTGGATACACACAATATTATGTGTAGGCAATTAAAACGATTGGAAAACGTAGGAAGGGATGAGTTGGCTGCTGAATGTGACCGGGCGAGAACTATGACGGCGGTCATGTCAACGATAATTGATAATAGCAAGACGATTTTGGAAGCACAAAAATTAATTGGAGAATACACGACAGCGGCAGATGTTCATGTGCCTGGATTTTTAAGTGGAGAGCAGACACAGGGGATTGATGGAGAGACTTATGGCCAATAAGAAAACATTTAACGATGAGCAAGAACGGTTTATAATGCAACACTATCGAGGGCGGACACTCCAAGAAATGTGCGCCCTGTTAGAGGAGAAATATCATCAAGTCTTTTCTCCCAGGCAGATAGAGCGTTTCAAGTACAGCCATAAGCTGTATTCCTTTAAAAATAAATTTGAACCGAGTCGCGATAGATACAGTCAAATTACAGACAGCCATTAAACATCAACAACGTCAACTTCACAGAGAGGAAGCAATAGAATGAACCAGCCTGAAAGAGAATTATTATACAATTATTTGGATGAAATGAAGAAACAAACGACTATCCTAAAGCAGCTTGAAGAACAGCAGGAGATCATGATTGAACAAAATGCCAAGATATCTTCGCTACTCCAGTATATGTATATTGCTGAGTTTTGAAAATAAAACAAAACAACCTTGTCCTCAGAAATATAGAAGAAATTCGAGGATTGGACTCATAAGGGATGCTTAAGATTGTGAGTTATACAGGAGAAGAAAAATGGGAGTTTTTCGCGTAGAAAAAACAAAAAACTACACAGTGATGTCCAACGTTCATTTGCGAGATAAGGAACTGTCCTTAAAGGCAAAGGGATTGTTGTCTTTGATGCTGTCCTTACCGGATGATTGGGATTATACCCTGCGAGGATTGGCTGCTATTAATAAGGAGTCGATCAATACGATATCAGCAATTGTGAATGAATTAATAGATCATGGTTATATAATCAGGCAACAGATCCGAGGAACAGCGGGAAGATTTGGGGACATTGATTATCTCATTTTTGAATCGCGCCAGGAAATGGAAGAATATATGAGAGAGACTGATTCTTTACAAGGGAACTCTGCAGGAATTTTTACGGAGGAGAAAGATGTATCCTATCAGACTCAGGAAAATGATCTATCCGGTAGCGAAGATAAAAATTCTGTGGTATTGAAAAATGCAGAGCAAGAGAAAAAATCACCGTGTCACAAAAATTGTGACACGGCTGAAACCCTTGAAAATGGCGGACTTGAACCGTGTCACAAAAAACCGTATACGGAAACACGGGATACGGATTTTTGTGACGCTAATAAAATACTAAATAAACAAAATACTAATATAACTAATAATCTATCCATCCATCCTAAAGATAATAATAAAACCTATGTGGAGTTTTATGAGCAGATGTTAGAGCAGATCAAACAAAACATTGGATATGATATTCTAAGCTGCGACAGATCGGATGAGATTGGATTGATTGATACGATTGTTGACACCATCATGGATGTTATGCTGACCCCAAAGGATGAGATTGTGCATGTTGGCTCCAGAGACCGACCAGTCAGTCTTGTACAGGCAAGATTTATAAAACTGCAAATGGAACACGTGACATATGTGATGGATTGTGTCAATAACACGACCAGTAAGATAGCAAACATTCGGGCATATTTGCGTACGTCTCTGTATAATGCACCGGATTCGATGCAACTTTTTTATCACAACTGGGTCATGCATGATATGGCGTCTCCAGATCATAGTGCGCGTGGGGTGCCTGAACAGCCCGGATTGACTGGAAAAGGGTACAATAACAAAAATGTGCCGACTGTCGGCACACAGGGAGGATAACAAATGGAGAAGGAGAAGATAGACAAACCACGATTGTTTGTTGACATGGACGGAACACTTGCGGTATTTCAACCGGTCGACACACTGGAAAAACTTTACGAACCGGGATATTTTTTAAATTTGACACCGCAGATGAATGTGGTAGAGGCAGTACATATGCTGCAGTTGCGGGATGACGTTGAGGTGTATGTCCTTTCGGCTGTTTTATCGGACAGCCAATATGCAAAGAAAGAGAAAAATGAGTGGTTGGATATATACCTACCGGATGTCGATGCAGAGCACAGGATCTTTGTACCATGTGGTGATGATAAAACCTGGTATGTGCCAGGAAAACTCTTGGAAAACGATGTGTTACTTGATGATTACACTCTAAATCTCAATGATTGGGAACCCCCGGCAAGAGGGCTTAAATTGCTTAATGGGATCAATGGGACAAAGGGAACCTGGCAAAAGAGCCGCATATCCATTGAACATCCTGCAGAAGAATTGGCAGATATGATTGCAGGATACCTGATTGCCGGAAGACATCTTGAGGATGAGCGCCCGCAGGAGAAAAATCAGGAACAGCGTATTTCTTATGATCGTATGACAGAGATTGCTGATGCTGCCATTGATTTGCTGATGCAGGAGGATGCGGTAGATCATTTTGAAGCATTGGATGAAGTGGTTGATCTGAGCATAGATGAAATGTCAAGATGGCATATGCATGACATGTTTGATCTGCATGCAGAACACAGACCAATGATGTAATTGTGTCGCCGATAAGTCAAGTGGTGCGACAGTACAGTAAGCATAAGGTGTGGTTGAAGGAATCAGATGATTTTTGTATAATATAGTCAAAGTATAGATTGTTGTACAAGAACAGAGGTATTGATCTATGCTAAATAGTAAGGTTAGAGATCTGGGATTGATAAATCACATTAAGGATTATTGTGAAGATATTAGTCATACACACGCTAACCAAGAATGTTGTGTGCCGACAGTCGGCACTAATGTAATGGAAAGGCAGATGTTTTAGATGGATAATATGTCTATTGCAATGGGAAAAAGACAATTAGTTGATTCAATATGGAAAAGTGCCGGTATTGAGGGATTAGGAACAACATTCCCTAATACGGAAAAGATTTTAATGAATCTGCCGGTGCAGACGAAACGTGATGAGGTTTTGTTTATTGTCAATATGAAACGTGCATGGTTTTTTTTGTTTGATCATGTCGATCATCCAAATACGTTACCTTTTTTACGAGAGTTAAATAAGATCTGTATGGAAGAGTTATCGTTTGATGCCGGTAATGTCAGAACAGCACCAGTTCGTATAGGTGGAACTTCGTGGATTCCGGAGATGCCACAAGAGGAACAGATCATAGAACATTTAGCAAAGATTGATCGTATGGACGATCGGTTGGATGCAGCGTTGGAAATGTTTTGTTATATCACGCGAACACAGATGTTCTTGGATGGAAATAAACGTGTAGCACAATTGATGTGTAATAAGATTATGATGGAGAATGATATCGGTATTTTATCCATTCCTTATGATGAAATTGATCAGTTCAAAGAGAAGTTGGTAGATTATTATGAAACAAATGACACAGATTTATTGAAGGACTTTTTAAGAGAAAGATGTTTGTTATTGAGTCCAACCTTTGAAAAGCGACTACAAGAAGAAGGGATAGTTGACGATAGCCTAGAGCCAGAAATTGATGAGAGAGCACCCAGAATGTAGTGTGCCGACGGTCGGCACAAAGTGCTACTAAATACTACTAGATATCATATATAAGAGATGCTATGCTAAGTGTGACAAAATAAAATAACAAGTAAAACCGTATGTGAGTTTTCACATGCGGTTTTTTTGTTGCCAAAATCAAGGAGGAAACAAAATGACAAAAGGAGAATTTTATCAAGTTGTAGAGAAAACAGTTCAGGGAATGTTTCCAAATGCTATACCAGTTATAGAGGAGCGAGATGATAATTATTATGGTCTTTTTGGGCATAGAACGGTTCTAAAACTAGAAACTATGGATGCGTTGGTAAGACCAGTTTTGGATTTAGATGTGCTATATAGTCGCATGGGTGTATATGATGAGACAGCAGTGGAAAATTCATTGACAAAAAGGCTTGAAGAAGTCTATTTTGGTAAAACGCAAAGAACAATGGAAACTATGAATAAAGATACACTAAATCAACTCACCAATTATGAATGCGTGAAGAAATTGTTGTTTGTTGTTCCTATAAAGAAGAATGAGGCGAATATTGATGATTTAACTGAAGGATGTAGTATTACAGGGATAGTAGAGGATATTTATGTGCAAGTAAGGATTCAAACAGATCAGGCAAGAGGTGAATTTGTAGTATTGTCAAATGGTTTTCTGGAAGTATGGAAACAGAATTTGGAACAAATATATAAGGATGCAATCAATAATACACCAACGTTGTTTCCAACGAAAATTACAGAAATCAATACACAAGTAAAGGGGATTCCAGAGGTAAGTGAATTGGGACTTTATATGGTAAGTAACAGCATGCATATTAATGGATCTGTAAATTTTTTTGCAAATGGTGTCATGGATGAACTAGCAGAGAAAGTAGGGGGTGCATATTATGTATTACCGAATAGCAAAAATGATGTGATTATTGTTCCAGAAAGTATTATAGGAAACATAAGTCAAAAGACAAACGAAGTAATGGGAAATGTTGTTGAAATGATCAATGGAATACACGGAAGGGAAAGACAGTTATCGCAGTATGCTTTTTTCTATGTACCGGAAAGACGCACCTTGTTTAAAGCCTCTACTGCTCTGATGTATATCAGAGATTATAAACCATATGATAAACTCAATTCTATAGATGCATATTATAGAGAGAGGGTAGAAGGGATGTTTGGTTATTCTACACAACAACCAACTGGTGAATACAATTCGGCAGGCATATTATATGATAATCAAGATAGTCTAGAGGACAGCATAGACGATAGCCTAGAGCCAGAATTTGAAGAAAAAGCACCCAGAATGTAGTGTGCCGACGGTCGGCACAAAGTGCTACTAAATACTACTAGATATCATATATAAGAGATGCTATGCTAAGTGTGACAAAATAAAATAACAAGTAAAACCGTATGTGAGTTTTCACATGCGGTTTTTTTGTTGCCAAAATCAAGGAGGAAACAAGATGACAAAAGGAGAATTTTATCAGACAGTCGAACAGTTTATTATGGGAATGCTGCCGGAGAAGTATGCAGATTGCACACCGGTGGTCATGGAGAGCGTGAACCAGACAGGAACATATGTAGGTCTTATGTTGCAGTCAGAAGCAGAAAGTCAGATTGCGCCGGTAATCAATCTGACGCGTTTGTACGAAGAACATGGAAACAAAGAACATCTGGAAATGCTGATGGCGGTGGCAAATGAAGTGACGGATGTTTATGATATGACAGATCGAAATACGATGGAGAGGATGCAGACTGCGGCAATTCGCATGGCATCGGATTATGAGTATGCAAAGGAACATCTGTATCTGACAATGGCATCTATGGCGAGAAAAGAGGTGCCTGCAAATGAACCATGTCATCAGATCGGAGATCTGCAGATACAGGTTCGTATTTTGATCGCACAGAACTGGATCAAAGATGAAGGAATTCATGCTTCTATTGTTGTGAGGGACGATATTCTGAAGAAGTGGGATAAGACGTTTGACGAGGTCTATGCCGTTGCCGTTGAAAATACACAAAATATTGTTCCGACAACCATACAGACCATGGGAAATGTCCTAAACATGGTGGGGATAGATGAGTTGTCAGATGAAATGTTTGATGATGCTATTCTGATTGTGGGAAATAAAGCAATGAATCAGGGGGCTGTGAATCTGTTCCTTCCGGGTGTGATGGAGGAAATCTCTGCTAAGGTGGGAGGATCGTATATTGTACTCCCAAGCAGTGTACATGAGGTGATCGTTCAGCCGCTTAGTATGGTGGGCGATGAATTGAACGAAGAGATTATTGCTGACACGGAAGCAATGATTCAGGATGTGAATAATTCACAGGTGCTGCCGGAAGATCGTTTGTCAGATCATGCATATTTTTACGATGCAGATAGAAAGGAGTTTTGCCTGGCATCAGAAGCGCTGGCTGTCAGAAAAGAAGCGGCTGCAGAATATGTCAAGCAGGAGAAGAAGTTACAGGAAAATACAGATGACGTATCTAAGAAAAATACAGATACCATGATGCATCCTAACTTTTAATGAAAAAATGTGCCGACAGTCGGCACAAAGGAAGGAAACAAAAGTATGCAAAAGTATGGAATGATCATCCGCAAAGAGCGGGAAAGAAATCAGATGTCACCAGAGGTTTTGGCGAATATCCTACTTCTGTCAGAAGAAGAACTGGATACGGTTGAGACAGGAAAGGCAGAATTAAGTGATGTACGTCTTAACATCTGTGCAAATATCTTTCGTATATCCAAGGAGGCAATGATACAGGGCGTGCGTAAGGATGCGCTGAGTGATGATGAAATCCGGGAGCGGTTGCAGGATATCAATAGGCAATTATCAGGTATGAAGCCGGAGAAGACCTTCGCGGAGCAGATCGATGAAGTAATCGCGGGTAAATATCCGCGTTATGATGCATTAAAGATTTGTGATACGCCTCAGATCCTGTTAGATGTGGGGTGTGAACAGTTGCCAATTTTATATACACAAAGCCATTTGAGAAAAGTGATACAACCTATGGATAGAAGGAAGCATTCACATGGTGTAGATATTGAGATTTTGAAGGGGCTTAGTAAGGAATTGGAAAGCCCGGTGGCAATATATGATTCATTGACGAGAGATGACAGCATTGTTGTTGTAACATCTGCGCTGGATGAGGAACGTAACCCTGTCATGGTCACTATAAGACCTAATGGAGAGGGTCGATATGAAGCGTCTATTGTTAAGAGCAATTTTGCAACAAGTATTTATGGTAGAGAGGGCTTTGAAAATCATCTGAAAAATATTTTAGAGCAGGGAAAACTTCTATTTTATGACAAAGAAAAAAGCCAAGAGTTATTCAGTGTGCTCGGACTAGATTTCCCCGAGGGCTTAAATAACTTTGACTCTGATAATATTATACGCAGAAGTGATCATGTTGTCAAGAATGATATATCGAATGAATATGATTTATCGATTGCAGAAGACTTAACGGAAAAACAACCTAAGATGCATTAAAACCAAGCATTGTTCAGTGTGCTCGGGCTCCAATTCCCCGAGGGCTTTAACAATCTTGGTTTCAAAAGCATTTTACAGTAGTTGGCAAATAAAGTCAAAAGAATTGTGCCGACCGTCGGCACGGAAAGGATGCGCGATATGTATGAAAATAACAGTAGATACCCATTTGAAGCGTTTATAACCAATTTGGGAGAATACACGGAAGGAAGATTTAATGGAAAATGGGTTGGATTTCCACTTACAGCAGAGGAAATGCAGCATGTATTGGAGTCGATTGACATTGGAAAAGAAAGAGATGGAGTCGTGTATGAAGAATACTTTATCACGGATTTTGAAGATCATGTCGGAGCACAGAGCATTGGCAATATTGCCGGGGAGTATTCGTCTTTGAATGAGTTGAATTATCTTGCAAAGCAGATCGATGAATTGGATGAAGGGGATTTAAGTGTCTTTATGGCAGTAATGGAGGTAGACAGTTTTTCCAGCATTAAGGATCTGATCAATCTGACAAATAATCTGGATAACTATTCCTTGCAGCCGGATATAGAAGATGAATTTGATTTAGGGAAGGCGGTTGCTGAAAATTATGAGATCCCTGATGGGTTGGAATACTACATTAATTATGAGGAATTGGGTAGGAATACGAATTTAAACAAGCCGGGCGGATTTACGACCTATGGCTACCTGATCTGTAAAAGTAGTGAAATGACATTGATCTATGACGGTACGCCTGAAAATATTCCGGAGGAGTACCGGGTGGTCGGACGCAGCAAGGAAACCCAAAAGGAGATCCGGACGGAAACCGAAGATGAATTGTCAGAAGATATGATGTTGGATGATCCGTCAGAGCATGCACCGAGAATGTAGCAGGAAAATTGTGCCGACAGTCGGCACAAGATGTGGAGGATAAGATTATGAGTTTAAATGAAGAAAAAGATCTCTTAAATAGCATAGAAAGAGGTCGTCAACTGGCACAGCGTATGATCATGGCACCGGCGCTGTATGCAACGATCCTGATTGTACAATTTGTCGCCAGGATGCATAAAGCCAATCTTTTGAAAAAGACAGATTGGGAAAATTTTGATAAGTTCATGAAGTTTTGTGACTACAACGTGGAGGTGGCGAACATACCCCTGTCTGAGCAGGACATGGCAGAAGTCCGTGAACGTGTTGATCTGGAATTGGAACGGTTTGCCAATCAAGGATCGATCACGGATGATCACAGGCAACTGAAAGCAAAAGAACTGGTCAAGGAAGGGATCCGTGAGAAACTGGATGGTATGGGAATCCATTATTGTATGCTGGAAAATGATTTTGATGTAGATCATATGAAGATCTATTATAAGAAATCCGATAAGGCGCGTATGGAAGATTTCCTAGGGACTTATATTAAGGAACATCTGATTTCCGGTGAGATGGAAAAGGATGAATTAAAGCGGATGATGGGGGAGAAGACTTCTATCATTTCAGTTCCTGATGCGTTGGAAGGAAAACTGCAGGATGCCATGAAGGCAGTGGATGTGTCCTTTGCAAAGATCGAGGATCTCAACCTTGCAGATGGTAAAAAACAGATGTATATACCAAATCATCAATTACAGATCGTCAAGCAACTCTACCAGGAAATCCGGGATGGTTTGATCGCAGATGGTATGGATGATCCAGGAGATATGGAAGAAATGACGCAGGAAGAGTTGAATGCAACGGCAATCTGTAAAGACGATCAGGATTTTGTAGAACGGTGTGATGAGACACATAGAGAGGTCAGTGATTCCTTTATCAATGAAGATAGTAAGACATGGGAAGAAGTGACAGACCGCTATGAGCCTTTAGGATCCAAATCATCTGTGGACTATATGAATAATGATGCTTACGAACAGATATCCATTGATGAACAAACGCTAGTAGCACAAAGTGGTGCTGCACAGTTCGTGAAAAGCAATAGTGAAGATTCTGTGGCCTCTATGATGTTTGCATGTAAGGTTCCAGGAACCGGATATAAAAATTCTCCGACGCAGTTTCTGGTCATTCCTAAGGATCAGGTGTTTAAGGACACACATGCCAATCGGACAAGGTATGTTGCATTTTTGGAAAAAGATAAAAAGCAGATGGTGCTTGATTCGGCAGGAAAGCCGGTCAAGGGAGAGGTAACAATGGTTGACAGTCTGATGGAAAAATTTGATTACCACAGAAATGAGCCAGAATTTGGACAATCAATCGCAACACCAACCATGAAAATGTAAATGGATGGAAGTGTGCCGACAGTCGGCACGCTTCCTGATTTCGTACAGGAGGAAACATGTTAGAGAAAAGAAAAACGCCGGTGGGGCTTTATGTGACCCTTGGAGTTATCCTTATGATTCTGTCATATTACGTCAGTGGGCTGTTTACTTTCGATGATCTTTCCATGAATAACATGCAGGATTATCTTGTTTATATTGCATTGCATTTTTGGCAGGTGACACGCTGGTATAATGATAAGACGATACCCATTATGGGGCTTGGATTTCTAGGTTGGGTTTTTATCATTTACTATTTTATGCTCTATTACAGAAATTATCAGGAGGGCAGCCACGGAACAGAAGAATGGGCAGATATCAAGGATGTGAACCGTAGACGACGGAGCAAGGTGGAAGACGATAATATGATCTTGTCAAAGAATATTGCCGTTGATACCTGTGGAGAAAAGAGAATGTCAAATAATAACACATTGATTTTGGCATCATCCGGAAAAGGTAAGACAACCGGTTATATTGTGCCTAATTTACTGCGTGCACACGATCAGTTCATTGTTCTGGATGTGAAAGGAGAATTGCAATTTAAATATGGAAAATATCTGCAGGAAAAGGGATATACAATCAGAAGTCTGAATATGAAGGAGCCCGATAAAAGTGATCGGTTTAATCCATATGTTTATATTTATCGCGATCAGGATCTGATACGAATGATTGAAAATATATATGATTCACTTGAACCGCCGGATGCCGTAAAGGAATCGCCTTTCTGGGAAGATGGACCTAAACTATATATGCAGGCATTATTTTACTATGAATGGTTCTGTGCCAAGGAAGAAAAAAGATACGGCAATATCAATAATATTACGGCACTCTGTAACGAACAGGTGCAGTTATCGGATCAACCGCCAAAGAAAAAGGGAGCACCACCACCTTCCGTTTTGGAAGTCAGGATGATGAAAATGAGAGAAAAGTATGGAGCAAATCACCCGGCTGTACGTGACTATTTTAAGTTTATCGGTGGTGCTGCAGACACGGTTAAAAGTATTATTATCATTGTAAATGCTAAGTTTAAATTGTTGGAATTGCCGGAACTGAAACGTATCTTTGAAGATGATGACATGCACCTGCAGGATCTGGCATATGGTGTTGGCGGAACCAAGGAGCAGCCGACAAATAAAAAGGTGGCAATCTTTTTAGGCGCAGATGATACAGATCGTTCTTTAAATTTTGTATTTTCTATCTTTTATACATTGGCGGTAAACACCTTGTGCAATATTGCTGACCGTGACTTTAAGAAGAATGGTGGAGCACTTCCGATACCGGTTGGATTTCTTGAGGATGAGTTTTATGCCGGTGCACGACCGGCAGAAGCGGAGGTCTTGCTTGGAACTATACGAGGCAGAAATATTTATATGGTTCCGGTATTACAATCAAAAGCGCAGTTAATGGCACTTTATCCAAATGATAAATGGAAGATCTTTTTGGACAACTGTTCTGTGATGGCATTTTACGGGGCGGCTCCGGCAGCGGATGAGACGCATGAGTGGATTTCCAAACTGACAGGCGATATGACCTTTGATACAGCAGTCATGCAAAAGGATCGGACCGATTTTGGCGAAACCGGTGGCAATCTGATCTCTCCCGCGGCAGTGAAACGCATGCCAAAAGAAGATTGTATTATTTTTATGGAAGGAGAATTTCCAATCTATGATGAAAAAGAAAGACCATGGGAAAATCCGGATTCGCCATATCATCATGCGATGGAACTGAATAAGGCAAGCGAAGATGGCGGATATATCCATCCGGTAGAAGTGGTTTGGAATGAAAAGGAATACCGCTATATCACGGTTTTGCCGGACAGTGAGCCAAAGGAATTTGCTGACATTGATAATCCAGAGTTTTTGCATGCAGATCTTAGAGATAAGAATAAGAACACCCTGCAAAAGGTATTAAAGCAATTGGCAGAAAATGATGTGATGGAAGATGAAAATGTGCCGACGGTCGGCACAAGGAAGAACCGAGATATTACAGGCGAATTTATTGATGTCTGGCTGCGTTACTCTAAAGAACTTTCCGACCACGAAAAACAGATCATCTTAAGGGCATCGGAAAACGGAGTGACGGAGGATAACCTAAAGCGGATGTTTCTGATGGAGGAAGACCAAATGGAAGAGTTTGCAATCATTTGTGCCGACGGTCGGCACGAAGAAAGCGCATAAGGAAGGATCTGTGATAGCAGATGCTACCAAACGCTACCAAATGCTACTAAATGCTACTGGATATCCGTTATAAGAGATGCTATGCTAAAAGAGACAAAATAGTAAATAGGGAAGCACCCTACGTGTAAGAGCGTAGGGCGCTTCCTTTTTTTGTGCCGACAGTCGGCACAAAAGAAAGCGAGGAGAGGTTATGTCATCAAATGCAAAACAAATATTATCGAGCGTGCTTGGAGTGTTGTGTCTGGCTTTTGCGATAAGTATGGCAGCAAAACTGTTTCCGGTGTATGCAATCGGGAATGGTGACAGTCAGGATCTTGTCGTTGCAACGAGATGCTGGAGGAATCTGCAAGCGGGAGACCTTGTCGTAAATGAAAAAGGACAGATGGTTGGCATTACAGAGGACGAGAGTTTGGATGCAAACGAGATCATCCATAACATCATCAGTACAAAGCCTACAACAGAGCGCGTGTTATTCACAACAGCGGAGGGAGTTTTATGAGAATTTTACGAAAGGGTATAAAAGTCGTTGCAAAAGTCTGGTGCGTGTGGCTTGTTTGCCTGCTTGTTATCAGCCTTGCTTATCAGATCAAGCGCTACGATCATACATCAGATGAAATAGAAAACCCGGTGCAGGTAACAGATGAAAATGTTCCGACTGTCGGCACAGAAGAAAAGGAGGTGGACGTATGGATGAAGTAATGCAGTCTTATGTGCAGGGATTGCTAAAATTGCGTGAAAAAGAGCAGGAAATACGAAAGACAAAGGAAGAACAACTTGCCAGAGAAAAGGAGCAGGATAAGACCCTGTGGCTGGCATATCATGATGGGCTTACCGGTCTTTATAACCGTATGGGATTTTCTAGAAGGTGCGAGGAGGAAGGCTTTGAAAAGCCGGATTTTGATATTTCGCATGTGATCTTGCTGGCACTGGATGTCAATAATCTAAAGATTGCAAATGACCATTATGGACATGATGTCGGGGATGAATTGATCCGCCATGTAGCAAAGACCCTAGTAAGTTGTATGGAAACACAAGACATTTTTCGGATGGGAGGCGACGAGTTCCTGGTCTATTTGCGTGATGTTACGGATGAGGAGGCAGAACGTCGCTTGGAAGCATTTCAGAAAACAGTAAGAGACAGTAACGCATCCATCCCTTTTCCCGTTGTTGTCTCCTGCGGTGTTGCCAGAGGACAGCCAACGCAGTCGATGGGCGACCTGCAGCATACGGCAGATCTGCGCATGTATGCAGAAAAGCGAAGGATTAAGGAACAGGCATATGTCGTGCAGACTAAAAAGCCAGAAAAGGCATATAGGGCAAAGTCCTATGTCAAACCGGATGGACTTTGGGAGACAGTTGGCAGCGTTTATCTGTTTCTCTTTGTGATCATCCTGGTGCTGATACTGTGACTTTTAAAATAACGTGCCGACTGTCGGCACGATACGGAAAGGGGAAAGTAATGTCTATCGATGGACTTAGGGAATTGGTGCAGACACTTGATAAGGAAACCATGTTGAATTGTCAATGTGTCCGGCTATTGACAGAAGAATACTTAGCGTATGCGGGGCGTGACTCGCCGGAACTGGTGCAGGCGGCATCTATCTGTGATGTAGGAAAGATGTATGTATCGTCCAGGATCCTGCAAAAGGAAAGCGGTCTTAGCCTGGCAGAAATGCAGATCGTAAGACTGCATCCATACATGGGATGGCTTACGGCAAAGGAATATGGGGTGTCCGATGAGGTGGCACAGATTGTTCTTTTCCATCATGGAAGATCGCCCTTGCACTTGCAGGATATTCCGATGGGAAGCGACGAGGTCTTAACAAAGGCAAGAATGATCTATACCTTTGATGCATTTCATGCCATGACATCGGAACGGTGTTACCGTAAGGCGATGGAACCACGTCTGGCAATGGAGATCATGACAGAAGAATGTCATAGGGATATGACATTTGATGGCAGTGTCCTGGATTTCTTGAAAAGACGCTATTGCCTTTAAAGGAGATATGACCGGAGAAATCCGTTCATTTTATAGAAAATGTGCCGACAGTCGGCACAAAAGGAAAGGAGGAGAAATAACAGATGAAGAAAATCTTTGAAAAACTAGGAGATAGCGGAATGATCATTCTTATCATTATTGCATTGGGTGCATTAACATTGTCTATGATCGGAACCGATAATACCAGCATTGTCGGACAGGCATTTATGCGGTTAATCCAAAAGTTAGTAAATTGGGCTGCGTAGCAACAAGAAGAATAATCCCGGACAGACAAGTTGAATCTGTCCGGGAAATAACAAAAGCGTGCCGACAGTCGGCACAAAGTAGGAGAAAAATATGGAACAAGAAAGTATTATTGCAATCGAAGAATCAGAAGATCTTTACGGTGCCCTATATCCGTATGTCAAGGATGAAAAGATCACGGACATTGATTACAACGGAAAAGAGGTGTGGGTGCGTGATTGTAATAACTATAAAAGAAAAATAGATGTAGAGATCACAGATGCATGGGTGGCGCAGTTTACCCAGCGTATTTCCAATTATGTATCAAAGGAACTGAATGTGCAGAACCCGAAACTTGAAGCAGAAACACCAAAATTAAGGCTGTCCATTATCCATGAATCAGCCGCAGTGACCGGCCGCTCCATTTGCATTCGTAAGACACCGCCATATGTGCGTATTTCTGTGGGGGATGCCTTAAAAAGTGGTTATGCCGATGCTAAGTGCTTATCACTGTTGTATCACTGCATCAAGGCGCATCAGGTCATTATGATCGGTGGAGAACCGGGCGCAGGAAAGACGGAACTTGCAAAGTTCTTATCCCAGTTTATCCCGGCAGAAGAACGTGTCATTACGATCGAGGACTCATTGGAATGGCACTATCAGGATATCCGTCCGGATGCTGATTGTGTATCTTTGCAGACCGGAAAGTATTTTACGATCGATGATGCCATCACGGCATGCCTCAGGCAGAATCCAAAATGGCTGAATGTGTCAGAATTGCGTGGCGCAGAGGTGCAGCCTTATATGAAGAATATCTCCGGGGGCATGAAAGGAATCACGACCATCCATGTGGATGATGTCAGAAATATACCGGATCGCATGTGCAATATGTGCGATTCTCCGGCAGCCAGAGACCGTATGGAAACAGATGTGTATTCTTATCTGAATGTAGGTGTGTTGGTGTCTCAGAAGCAGGATCCGGATAATCCGGAGAGGAAGGTCAGGTTTATCGATCAGGTAGCCTTTTTCTATCGCATGGGTGACCGGAAATATGTGCATATGGTATATGACAATGGCATGCTTGTCACAGAGCAGTTACCGGAAAAGGTACTTTACCATATGAAAAGAGAAAATATAGGCGATGTCTGGAACACGGATGAGATCCAGAAAAGATCTCAAATGCCGGCAGGGGAATTTTACCAATATGTGCCGACAGTCGGCACGGAAACATCATTCTTTGAAAAACAGCAGCATGTATCGATCGATCCTGTTGTTGCAGATATCATGCATACAAGTTGGAAGGAGGAAACAGAGTGAAGAAAAAAGGATCCTTATATTATTTGCATCCCAGACATATATGCTCGGAAATCGAGGGATATGGATATGAGTACAGTGTAGGAAAGGCACTGCGTAATTATGGTATCTACCTGGGATGTGGAGCATTGGCTGGCTGTGCATTTCGTTTGCAGCCGGTTTATATTATCATCATGCTGCTGCTTGGCATTGTATTTGTACCGGGCATGGTCTTGAGTACTTATAGAAACAAATCGAATCAGTCAAAGTTTTGGGATGCTGTTTCCTATATGGATCAGATACTGACAGTCTTCCGGGATAAGAAAAGGTATCAGCCATCCTTAGCAGAGATCAAGAGTTCCTTTGCAGAGAGTCCTATGTATGACTGTCTGGATAAGGCAGAGAAACATATGCTCACAAGTACGAGTGCAGATGCCCAACAGGAAGCCTATCAGATGATCGAGACAGATTACGGATGTCTGCGTATGAAGAACATACATAGATATATGGCGAATGTGCAGACCCTGGGTGGTGATGTTACGGATGCCATCAAGATACTGCAGGATGATCTGCGCAACTGGGAACTGCGTCAGCAGGAAGCACAGATGCAGCGTGTTTCTGCCAGAAATGTCGTATATGGCATCCTGGGAGGCTGCGTTTTCTTGGAACTTGTCATCCTATGGGCGTTTTACTTTTATGGCATGGATCTGATGCATGAACCATTGGTGCAGATCTGTGGTGTCATTGAGTGGGTGGCAAGTCTGTTGCTTGTGCGTGCTACGGATCGGAAGGCATCGGTTGATTGGATGGATCGAAAAAACACCCTATCCGATGAGAAGATCTTAGCCAATTATGAACAGGTTGTGCATTTTGATAAGAAAAAAGAAATGGCGACGTCACTTCGTTGGGCGGTCATTCCGGCAGTATTTCTAATTATTAGTATTGCAAGACATGCCTCTGTTGCCATCATCGTTATTATGGCAGCACTGACGGTCTTTGTTTTATTTTCATGGAAAGTCGGATATTTGCTGTCTTATCAGGACACCGTCAAGGAAATGCGCAGGGCATTCCCCACGTGGATCTTGGATGTGGCACTCCGGATGCAGACAGACAGTGTGCAGGTTGCGCTGTATGGCTCTTATGAGACGGCTCCAACGGTCTTGAAACCGGAACTGGATCTTTTTTATGAAGATTTAAAGGAACACCCAGAGAGTATCGATCCATATCTGAATTTCCTGAAAAACTTTCCAATCCGAGGCGTGGATTCCTTTATGCGAAAGATCTATAGCGTATATGCTGGAACCAGTGCCCAGGAGCAGACGGCGATCATGGACCTGGTGCAACGAAATAATTATCTGATGGATGAAGCAGAGAAAGCAAAGAATGCAGAGGCATTGCGTCCATTGGATGAAATGGGATACCGCGTTATGGGCGTGATCGGAGTCAAGATGATGGTTGAGATGGTCGTTATGTTTATGCAGATGGTAGACAAGATCACGAATTTTTAATTATGAAAAAAGTTGTGCCGACCGTCGGCACGGAAAGGAGTTTTTATGGAAACGATTATCAAAGGCTTTTTGGGATGTTTTCTTTTGCTACTGCTGACTTTTTGCGGATATGGATTGTTTTCTGCATCCATTGATGCGCGTAATGCCGATGCATTTTTGGCAGACTGTGCTACCCGGATCGAATCATCAGACTATGCATCCGGTGTGCTCAGTGCCTGTCAGGCGGATGCAAGCGAGGCAGGATATGACCTTGATGTGACAGGATATAAGGCAAATGGAAGCAATCGTAAGATTTATGGTCAGGCAACCCTTAGTTATGAGTTCAAAGTACCGCTTTTGCAGATAGCAACAGCAAGAACCATAAAGACAGATCTGAATTAGGAGGTATTTTATGAGGATAATTTTAGATCATTTGGGATTTGCTTTTTTCTATGTACTTACCGGAAGTGCGATCACAGGATTGCTCTGGTGGGTCGTACAGGCAATGTAATAAAAAGTTGTGCCGACTGTCGGCACAGATCGGAGGATAAAAATGGGAGAAACAACGGAACATGTAGGAAACCTGGCAGTGGGGATCGTCGTTGCGCTTGCTTTAATGCCACTGGTCGTGTATCTGTTTCAGAATCCTTTAAGTGATGGCATCGTTAAGTTGATGGCATGGGTCATGTAAGGAGGCGTACATGGAGAAAATAACTCAAAATCTAGGCAATGCGTTCTTCTATACGGTTATTGGCATGGCACTATTTGCTTTGCTTGCCGGAGGCATTGTTATCGGTGGAAAGGCAGGCATTCTTCCTATCATGGGACAAACGGTAGAAGAACAGACCAATCGACAGGAAGTGTCAGAAACAAGCCTTGCAGAGGTCAAAGTCCTGCAGGAAAGAAAACGTCCGGAGGTAACGGTGCAGGAAACGCTTGCAGGACGTTCCTATACGACAGATGAATTGTTCATTGCAACAGACGCAGATGGTAATCGTGCGGAAGTAATGCTTTTAAATGCATCATATGAGGGGACTGATGTTACCGAAGATATTTATGAAAATAATGCGTTTATCTTTGCACAAAGCGGAACGTATCGTTTGAAGGTCCGGGTTACGGATCAGATGGGAGTATCTAATATATGCCAGGTCTATGTGACCTGTAACGGATAATGAGAAATGTGCCGACAGTCGGCACAAAGAAAGGAGGAAGAACGTGTGAAACAGATAGCATTTGTTTTGTCGGGAGTTGCCATTATTATTGTGATCATCATAGGAATACTTACCATGTCGCATCGAACCCTAAGAGAGAGCGAGATGGATGATTCTTTGGCGGATGTTGTGAAAGGTGCTTTGGATGAAGTGGTACAGACGCAGGATCTGGATATAACCGATGAAGATGCATTGATGGCATCTTTTTATGAGTCTTTACTGCAAAGGATCAATGCCGGAGAAGAAGGAAATGAGGATCCAAACTTTGATCTGCAGGTGGATATAGCAGGCATTGATACAGAAAAAGGTATCTTGGCTGTGCATGTGGAGGAGAAGTACACAAAACCAAGCGGAAAGATCGGAGAGGTAAAATGTGATGCCACGGCAACATTTGATGAAAAGAAAACAGCCAAGAGGCATGACGTGATCTTTTATGTGGATGATGCTTTGTGGCTGACCTATGAGATCACAGAGAAAGAGGCATTTGTAGAGCCGGAGGCACCGACAAAAGAAGGACAGACATTTATTGGATGGACGAAAGATCCGGCGTCACCGGAACCGGTAAACCTTCCGGCATATGTGACAGAGGATGAAGTCTATTATGCCGTATTTCGGTAAAGAAAAATGCGTGCCGACAGTCGGCACGTTATTTGATGGTCAAAGATAAATATAGTATAATGTCTTTGGGAAAATAGAATAGAAAGCGGATGCATTCGATAAGCCCTCTAGTCTTACATAAGGAGAGGGTGATGCCAATGAGTATTATAGAAGTATTGACTTTGTTACTATTGGTATTTAATATATTATCTTATTTAGATAATCATTTTAATAAAAAGAAATAGCATCCCTGACCGTCGGAAGTTTAGGAATGCTATTCTTATAACATTTTATAATTTCTGAGGGCAAATCGGATGTTGCATCCGACTTACTTTCTATAACTATTATACCCAGAGGCATTTGAGAAATCAAGTGCCTCTTTTTTTGATATAGATAAATTTAATTTTAAGGAGGAAAGGATTGCATGAAAAAATTTAATGCACAGAAAGCACTTGCGCATTTACTACTCGTTGGTCTTATCACAACTGCCATATTCCCGGGAACGGCATATGCTGCAGAAGTGGGAGAACAGATGAAGGAAGCAAACGAACAGATTTCCGATGTGATCTCAGAGAATAATCTGGCAGAGCAGGAACAAAAAGATGAAGAAACAGATGTAGATGGGCAGACACAGGAGGATGCATCGGCAGAAGGAATACCGGAGACATCAGATGAAGCGATTGAGGATGCTCCTGTGCCGGCAAGTGTCACGGAACATAATTCAGCGGATGAAGTCCTGGCAGATGGGAACAGGGCTGATGAAAAATCAGCAACACGACTAATCGTAACAACAGATGGATCCTTGGCGGATACCTATGGTGCTGTTGCGGTAGATCACTATGATAATATTTATCTATTGACTTATGATAGTGCAGAAACATTGGAAAATGCATACAACGCTTTTGTTGCAAATGCTATTACAGTTGAAAAAGATGCTTGTATCGAGTCCATTAAGAAGGATGAGACACCGGATGATAAGGTGGCAAAGGAAGTCACAAATGCGAAGGTAACAGACGCAATCGATGATGATGCAAGTACAGCCACTCGGGCTACAGAATCCGTAGAAGACCATAAAACGATCGTTGCAGTTATCGATACCGGACTTTCCGATATCACAAACGATGACACCTTAAAGGATCGTGTGATCGAGGGAACGTCCACGATCGGAGACTCTTACGTTGATGATAACGGACACGGCACTGCAATGGCAAAGATTATTGCGGAAGATACGGCGGGAGAGAATGTCTATATTCTGCCAATTAAGGCACTGGATGAAAACGGTAAAGGAACGGTCGCTTCCGTTGCTCTTGCGATCAAGTATGCAAAAGAACACGGAGCAGATGTTATCAATCTGTCTCTTTCCGGTGTAGGTCAGTCAAATGTTTTAACTAACGCTATAAACGATTGTTACAACAACAATATCACGGTAGTGACCGCGGCAGGAAATGATAATGCGGATGCAAAAGATTACATTCCGGGAAATGTAGATACGGCGATCAATGTTGCGGCAGTAGACAAAGATACAGACGGAAAGATCGTATCTGCAACCTATACCAATCATGGTGATAATGTAGATTTTGCTGCACTGGGAATCTATCACTTGTCCGTTGACAAAGATGAAGTATCATTGGAAACAGAACTGCGTGGAACATCGATCGCATCTGCGCATGTGACTGCTTATGTAGCCATGTTAAAGCAGATCAATGCAGAGGTATCTGAAACGGATGTTATGGAGTCTCTGAAAGCCTCTGCTACCGATCTTGGAGAGGAAGGAATTGATCCTTATTTTGGTAATGGATTCTTAGCAAAGGAAAATCTGGTATTTTTGAATAGTGACGTAGAAGATCAGGATAAAGAGATTGATGTACCGGAAACGGATACAGATGGTGATCAGAATATTTCTACGGCAAATTATTGGGATGGGAATGGAATATGGCATATCACTACAGAAGAGGGCTTTAATGGAGCAGTAAACTACGCTAACTCTATTGGTCCTATATCCGTAGTATTAGACACTACATTTGCTGTTTGGGGCAATTATGTTATTTCCGGCTCGGCAATGAGCATAAATGGTAACGGAAATGCCATTTCATTTCATGGGAATGGTGAAAAAATTATATCAATCAATCAGGATTTATCCATGGCAAACATTGTGCTTGATGGATGGAACTGTAGCAGTTCCGGAAACACCTCCTATACGGTAGGATTGTCAAAGATGAATGGAAATCTGTATGTTGACAATGTTACGTTTCAGGGATTTGGAAATGGACGCAGTAATTCTTACAATGCGATTGGCTTAAGAGCGATATATGGTGCAAATGTTCACGCAAACAGGTGCAAATTCAATGATATTTCATCCTATGGACTATGTATAGACTGTAGTAAAGATCCATTTTGGATTTTAAGTAACGATGATGCTTTACCGGCAACCGGAACGATAACAAATTGTAGTGCATCCGGTTGTGGAAAAGGAATGTCAACCATTCGACAGGCTACCTTTGATACATGTTCGGCAACAAATTGCGATATTGGCATTAGTTTAGGTGCTTCACAAAAATGGTTTTCTAATCCATGCGTAACAGGTAATCTCACCGCAACCGCAAAGAATTGTACGGTCTCAAATTGCACGACAACAGGCATTTCCGGCGGTTATAATGCTATTGTTACAGGATGTACGGTCTCAGGTTGCGACAACGGAATAGGTATGGGAGGAAGAAACGGAGATACTGTCAAGATTTCTTCTAATACCGTGTATAATTGCACATATGGACTTAATACCTGGTCGCCGGATCTGAATTGCTCAAATAATACATTTCGTAATAATACGGAGGGAGTATTGGTTCAAGGAGCAACGACATATGAAAATAGTAAAATAACACCAAAAACTTCTGTGTCAAATACTAATATATATTCGAATAAGTATGGCATAGATAACAAGGGCACTCTGTATTTTAAGTCCGGCAATGTCTATTCCAACACCTATGGCGGAAGAAATTACGGAACGCTGCATATGTCCGGCGGTTCCATTTACTCCAACACCTATGATGGTATCAGAAATGCAGGAACATGTAACCTGTATGGTGGAAGTGTCAAAAATAATAAATTTGGGATCCGTAATGGTTATGATGACCCAAATAAGAGAAACAAGGGAACACTAAATATATCCGGGGGTGAAATCTCTGGTAGTACAATGGATGGTATTTATAATTACAGTGGAACTGCCACTATTAGCGGTGGAACAATCAAGGATAACAAGCGTTATGGTACGAATAACGAGGCAACCATGAATTATGTGGGCGGTGCATCCGGTGGTAATGCCGGATATGATATCTATCAGAATGGAAATTATAAAATGTCCGGAAGTGCAAGCACCTATAGTAATGGAGTATATCTGGCAAAGGATCGTATCATTGAGATTACAGGACCTCTTACATGTGCAGATGGAGCGATTAAGGTTCAGGTTGTAGAATCCCCACAGGCAGATAATTATCTGGGAAGAACTATAGCCAAGTGCTCTTATGGAATGAGCAAAGATAATGCTGATGCAATGCTGAGTAAATTTACCTTAATGAATAAACAGACATCGTCGGGAACGAAACATAATGCAGTGCTTCGATCCGGCACCGGTACCAACGGCGCTGTGGGAAATATCATCTTGTCAGAGGAATATTATGTGAACTTTGATGGTAATGTAACAAACGCACATTTGACTTTTGCCTTGCCGCAACAGCAGACGGTTTACTGGAAGGAAGATGTAAACGTGCCAACTGTCGGCACAATCGTATATTACGATGGCAGCGAACTGAAATCTCTGCAAAATATCGGATACAGTAAAAAGGCTGATGGAAGCGGAGGCTCTTGCAGTGTCGGACAGGCTATGTTTTATGCTGCAGATGAGATCACAAAGGATCAGACGATGTATGCACTATATACCTCGGCTGCTGATGTGAACATCGATGGCAATACACAGACTGCCGGAGATGATTACATGATCCATGGATTTGTCAGCAATGAGACCGCATTGCCGCAGAATACGTTTGAAAAGGTCTATCGAGGAACCCGCTATGATGAAAATCTGGAAATGGATATCCCATATAAAACGGAGTATTCACATCATGGTTGGTCTTACAACAAATCTGCCATGTATAAGGATAGTGACGTGGGTAAATGTGGCGATACCTTTGATCTGACAGCAAAGATTCTGGAAATGCTTGCCGGAGGTCAGGAATCCGTCAGTGAAGAAGGCTATATCAATAACCTTACCCTTTATGCCGTCTGGGACGAACCACCAAAGATCACGGCAATGAATAAGTATTGGAATACGGATGCCATCCGTGCCGGAAAGTTGAACAAGGAAGACCTGCTCCGTACTGCATCGGCAAAGGATAAGGAAGATGGAACGGATGTGACACTGGAAGTGGAAGACTTCGATATCGAGAAGTTCCTGCATCTGGGAGAGTATGGTTGGATGTCGGTGCGTTATAAGGCGACGGACGGTGCCGGCAATGTATCTTATAAACTGATCAAGGTCGTTGTCGTGCAGTCCGGTATCGTACAAGGTGAGTTCTATGATCCAAACCCGGCATATGTGCGTATGATTGATCGGGAGAACTATAATAAGAAAAGTCACGAAGAAGGCGGTCTGATGGAAGATTCCGTCTGGTACACGATCCCGACCTATAAGAAGACGATCTTAGATGCCTTTGACCGATTGGATAATGGAGAAGCCATTGTACGCTATCATTTCTCATGTAAAGATATCCGGGAAGCCCAGGCATATGAGGCAGAGGCAATGGAAAACGGAACTTATCCGACGGCAGCCCATTGGGAGGCATGGCTGAAAAAGTTTGAGCGCTGCAAGGTGTTTGATACCGGTTACCGGAGCAGTAAGGAATTGAACAATTCGACTTATGCCGGAGATTATGATGATTATGTAGAACCGGACGAATAATAACGAGATAGAGGGTTGACGTAAGATAACAGAAAAGCCTATGACAAAGATATGAGAATATCCAGTCATAGGCTTTTATCGTTAAAAAAAGGAGTTACCAGCCATATTTATTGCAATACTGAACAATCAGAGCATAATCATAGCCATTTGCTGCACACCATTCTTCAGGTGTAAGAGAATGATCAGAATTCATGTATCCAGTGTTAGCATCTGTCACATACTTGAAGGCATCTGCTTTTTCATTGGCGTGCATGTCAGAATGCTGGACAATATTGTCATCCTCATCTACGTAGCCGGTTATGACAGCACCGCATTCCGGACAGGTCCAGGAATAAGGCGTGCGTGTAGGAGTATAAGTATTATTTGTCGTATTACCGTGGCTTCCGGAAGAACTATTGTTTTTGCCTGCGGAAGGTGTGGTGTTGGTATTGCTTCCACCGGATGCAGTATTGCTTGTCGTGTTTCCACCAGTAGTAGCGTTTCCATTAGAACTAACGGAAGCGGAGGTGTTACCGGTGGCTGCCATGTTATTGCCTGCAGATGAAGTAGATTTGCCGGCTGTCGCAGAAGCAGATCCGTTCGTAGATCCGGCAGGAGATTTTGATCCGGTCTTTGCGGAGGCATTGGCACTCTTAATAACGGCTGTCTTTGTGGCATCAACAGAAATATCTGCAGAAATGGTCTGACCCTTGCTCTCGACATAGGCTGTATAGGCTGCCGTGATCTCATTCAACTTGGCAGCAGCATCTTTATAATGCCCGGCATCGATGAGATCATTTAATTCCTGCAAAAGAGCAGAGGTGGATGTCTTAAAGGCATCATCATAGAATCCGTCTTCCGTCGGATAAACGGCGCCGATCTGAACCAGGGCATCCTGAATGGTATCCCCGCTGGCTTCGTAGTATTCCTCAATATCATTCAAGATGGATTTGAGTGCCTTGGCATCCTTCTTGGATATTTTCTTCAGATCCTTTTCTTCATAAGATGCCAGATCATCTTTGAGAGAATCGTAGGTTTCATCGTCTAAAATGCAGTCTTCCAGATGGGCTGTTGCTGCTGCGTATTCTTTGCTATAGTCGTATGTTTTAGATTGGGTATTGGCGCTTGCCTTTTTACCGGTTCCACAACCTGTCAGAATCATAACGCCGATCAATGCGATTGCGACAATCTTGCTTTTGCTTTTCATGTTTAACTCCCTTCGTGTTGTAGTACCTTGTAAGGTTACAAGGTGCATGATATGTACCTTTTGATAAGACAAATATACATCCGAAAGGTGGATTTGTCAACGAGAAGAACAGGAGAGACAACCTTTGCCCAGGCAACGACCATATTTAACTATGAGAACAATGTTTTTCAGCATTTTTCATCATATTAGCAATAAAAGGAAAGGCGGGGATTGTCAATGAGTAAAACAAAGATCAAGATAGGCAAAAGAAAAACCAAAATTGTAGTAAAAAAAAGAAACATAGAAATTAAAATATCATTTGGAGTAGGGAGTGTAATGATATTGCCAATAATCTACAAGGTGGTTGATTTTATATTGTTTGTCATAGGTGGATAAAAATTCATTTTTTGGTCTTGGTTATGCGATTGGTTGCAACACCAAGACAAAAAGATAACCGCCCATGAACCTGCATAGTTTTGGACGGTTATCATAACCAAATAAATTATCAGGCATACCGTCTATCGGTAGCACCTTTTTGTATTTTTATTATACATCGAAAATGGAGATTGTCAAATATTCAATATTCAATTGTCAAACTCCCGGGAATAGAAAACCCCACGATGGTTCAAATCGTGGGGTTTTCGTATGTAACTTTGAACTACATAATATTTTCTTTGCCTAATGGAATCATATATCGTATGCATCCAAAAGTCAAATATACTTAAAAATTTAGAGATAGATAAAAACTCACTTTTGGGTGTTGAATGTTCCGTTATGTGTTATAATTCTTTAGGTGCTACCAAGCGGTAGGCGGTTATGCCCTCATTCAGAGGGACTGTGACCCTCTGTTTACATAATCTGTGTTAGAGCAGAAATAATTGTATCGGAGGATAAACGTAATGACAGTATTTGAAATCATGACACTCATCACATTTATGGGTGGAATTTTTTCTGCTGGCTTTACGGTCGGCAGAATTTTTGAGAAATTCAAAAGTGACCGCCATTAGTCCTGCCAGACTGGCGATCACTCGTCACAATTAATTTAGGGCAACCGTCTATCGGTAGCACCTTTTTGTATCTTTATTATACATCGAAAATGGAATTTGTCAAACATCCAACGACACCCGGTAGTGTAAATTAACCTAATTGACAAGTCAACCTGTTCGTGCTATTTTTAAAATACAAAAGGTACATGATATGTACCAATAACATATGGAGAATGATTCAGAAGGAGGCGCATATGGAAAGTATATATCAATGTTTAGATCAGAATATAGAATTGACGAAAGAGGATATCTGTAAGACGGTGAAGCAGATGCGTAAGGAGATGGGGATGACACAGGCAGAATTTGGGTCATATTATGGTGTACCAGTACGAACAGTCAAAGCATGGGAAAAGGGAGAATGTCATATGCCGGCTTATACCTTACGTCTGATGTTATACCGGGCGAGGATGGAACATAAGATCCGGGAGAAAGCAGAATAAACAGGCTGTGGGATGATGGAAGTGCTACCAAACGCTACCAAATGCTACTAAATGCTACTGGATATTCGTTATAAGAGATGTTATGTTAAAAGAGACAAAATAGTAATAGGGAAGCACCCTACGTGTAAAAGCGTGGGGCGCTTCCTTTTTTTATGCGCGAAAGGAGGAAGACATATGGAAGATAAGCGTAATGTCTTGATCGGCTATGAGATCAAGGATAAGGGAGACACGATCGTTGTAGAGAATCTCTATCCAAAGAAGAAAAAGAAGGAGAAGTAAGATATGGCAGATAATCCGGAAGAATTAGATGGTCTTGGTAAGGAACTTTTGGATGTAATGGATCGCTTACAGTCCGCATGGTCTGCCAGATTAACGGCATTAGCGGAAAAGGAAATGCAGTTGCAAACGGTACAGAATGAATTAGCCGAACGTGCGCAGAATGTTGTGCGTATGGAAAAATCCATCCGGGAACATATGAAACAGAAGACGGATCTGGAAGAACGGCTATCCAGTGCATCGAGTAAACAGAATACGGCATTTCTGAAAATGCAGATCATGGAAGGAGAAAAAGCCAATGCAGAAAAGACATTGGCAGATACGGAGCAGCGCTTGCAGGAGGCTCTTTCCAAGATAACCGAACTGGAAGCACAGAATGCTGAGTTGCAGTTGACCAATCAGAAACTGACTGCAGAAAAGATGAAACTATTAAAACTACAGATAAACGGAGGAAATGAAATATGAGAAAGAAAGAAGTAAACCCGGTAGCAGTTGCTGTGCTCGTACTGGTAGGTATTGGAGCACTTATCATATCATTCTTGATCAATAACTTTGTCATCCCAGACACAAAATGGTCGTCATTATTTTTCTGGTTGATCTTTTTGGCGATCGCCGTTCCGGGAGCCTTTTTGACTGGAAAGTTTTTGGGCAAAAGAAAGAGAGGAGGCAGGAGATAAGATGAAAAGACGGATAGCAAAAATAAAGGAACGCATAGCAACAACCATATATGCGCTCACAGGAACTATTTTACAGACAGCACCGCTTATTGCAAATGCGGCGAATGCAGGTGCTCAGGCGGTCAGTCAGACCATGGGCAATTTTCAGGCGATGATTGTAGCCTTGATTTCATCATTTGGCTCTATCATCCTTTTGTGGGGCGTGTTTGAATTTGGTACAGCAATTCAATCTCCAAATGGAACGGAGCAAACGCAGGGATTTAAGAGGATAGTCGGCGGGCTTGTCATGACCATTGCGCCATCCATTGTTGCCGGACTGACGGCATAGCAGAGGGGAGAGGTGGTATGGATCAAATTCTAGGAAATTCTATTGATATTGCCTGGAGCGGAGGCAGTGCCACATGGAATGCCCTTATGACAGTGATACAGTCGATCATAACCATGACACCGCAGGAAATCTTTCCGGATGCATGGCAGGTGACAACAGAAACAATTCTGCCCTGGTTCATAGGAGCCGGGGCATCCTGCATCAACATGATCTTTATGATCGGCTTTATGAAGCAAACGACCAATTTTAGAGAAAATCTGACGTTGGAAGTCTTTGTGGAGGGCGGCATCCGGATTATTATTGCTAACACACTTTTAATATACAGCCGGACGATCATGGAGGATTTTTTGAATCTGGCGACCATGGCAACAAAATTTGTCATGGGTACGGAGCCGTTAAAAATCGTCAATCCGACCTTGGATGTAGGTACGGTGTTATTCTACTTTGTCCTGGGCATTATCTATTTCATTGGAAGTGTGGCATGTGCCGGATATAATCTTCTGACAGTATTAAAGCGTGTGGCATATATTCTGTTTTGTATTATCGCTGTGCCGGTGGCTGCGGTTACTTTTGTAGGAGATAGAGAGATGGCAAATACGGGGCGAGCGGCAATAAAAACGTTCTTTACCTATTGTTTTCAGATCGTGGTGATCGCTTTTTGGCTGCGCATTGGCACACTTATGGCATCCGGCATTTCAGGACTCATCATTTCACAGACCAATGACAGCGGTCTGTTTGACGGATTTTACCAGGCACTTAATAACATGATATGTATGCTGTTTATGACAACACTTATAAAAAATTCAGATGAACTTTTGAGAAAGGCATTTGATCTTAGATAAAATGTGTGCCGACAGTCGGCACGGAAAGGAGAATGATGAAACTTAAACTAAATAAGGATTTTTTGCACGAATATAAAAATGATGCATGGAAGGGATTTTCCATTCCTGAGATCGTAAGCATTTGTATTGCACTGGCATGTAATCTTGGATGTACCTATCTTTTGTGGAAGTATCTGCACATTGCACCGGATAAAGCAGTATATCTTGGCATTCCGGTCATGATACCTCCACTTGCCATAGGCTTTGTCAAAATACAGGATAACCTTACGGTAATAGCATATGCAAAAGCCATTTATGATACTTACCAATGCCGGGAGTTGAGTTTTGCCGGTGAGCAGTTTGAAAAGAGACGGATTTTCTTTATGCAGCATTGTGAAGAACGTGCCGACCGTCGGCACAAAAGGAAGGGAGGAAAAAGGAGATGAGACCTTGGTTAAATCCCAGTAAGGCATTTGCTGACAGTGCCAGGAAAACGGATCCATTTGTGAAAGGTTTTCCGCAAAATGTCAGAGAGGCATTTGATATTACAGATGTCAATGCAGAAGGTATCTTTAAGATCGAAAACAGACCGGGGGAGGCTCTGTATGATCGTGTCTATGTCTTTTCGGATATCAACTATAAGAAAAAGGACAAAAGTGAAAAGAACAGCATTTTGCTGGAACTGATCACATTCTTTAGTTTTATGACGGTGGACTACAAGATCACGATAGCCAGTGAGTATCGTAATATGTATGAGTTCATTTCTAAAATATTTTCAAATAAGAATGCGGGAGAATATCAGAACATCAGTGAAGGCATACGACAGTTGATCACGCAAAAGATCCGGGATGGAAACATGTACGATGTAGAGAAAGTTATGTATCTGACGGTCACCTGCAGGGCAAATCGCTATGAGGAGGCGAGAAATTATTTTAAACTGATGGACACACAGTTGGAAGATCTGTTTACAAAACTGGGAAGTTTACTTCTGCCATTAGATGGATATCAACGGCTAGCCAGTATTAGACGACTGATCTATATGGATGAAGATACGGAGCCGGTGGAGTTCTTTTCGGGAAAAGATACACTTTTGGATGTTTTGCCACATTCTATGGATACGGATAAAAACTTCATGGTCTTAAATGAAAAGTTATATGTCTCGGTCCTATTTGCAAGAAAATATGGATCTTCCATTAACGAGGAGACGGCTATTCATACACTTACGGATGTATCTTATCCTTCACTATTGACGCTGGATTATGCCCCGGTCGAAAAGGAAGTGCTGGATGCAAAACTGCAGTCCACCAATGCAAATAATGAGCGTGCAATTTCACAGGAAGTTGATACAAAGACGCAAAAGAACCAGATCGCTACCGGCATTTCCTACGATAAGACGAAAAAACGTGAGGAACTGGAAGGCTATCTGAATCAGGTAGATAACAATGACGAAAGTTGCATTTTAATGGGAATGCTGATACTGATCACAGCGCCGACGGAGGATATTCTGGCGGATCGCGTAGATGAGATGATTAGTAAAGGCAGACGCGAGAAGATTTATCTGGAAACGATGAATTATGTACAGCGCCATGCTTTTAACACGGTACTTCCGACAGGATGCAGGAGGGTGGCTTATATGCGCGCATTCCTTACATCTTCACTTGTGGGCTTGCAGCCATTTTATGCGGTTGATCTGGTAGAACCGGGAGGACAGTTCTTTGGTCTGAATCAGACGACAAAACATTTGGTGTTTGGTAATCGAAAGAAACTGACCTCGCCACATGGACTTATTGTAGGACCTACCGGTGCAGGAAAATCTTTCTTTATAAAAATGACAGAGATCGTACAACCATTATTGGAAACAGATGATGATATTATGATGATCGATCCGCAGAATGAGATGGAGTATGTATGTTCTTACTTTGGAGGACAATTTATTGACTTTACCCCCAGATGTCCGATGCATCTGAATCCGATGGAGATATCGGAAGAAGTATGGGAGGGTAATGCGAAAGATCATGAAATGTTTGTTGCTTCGCAAAGTGAATGGGCGTGTTCTCTAATCGAGTCTATGATGTCAAATATTACGTTTACCCAGGAACACAGGTCTGATATTGATCGTGTGGTACGCCAGATATATGAAGAAATATTTGCACAAAAGAAACTGAAAAAGCAGCCGTCAATCGTGGATATTCGTGCAAGAATCCAGGATAAATTGCAAAAGGCGGAGTATGAGCAGGATAAGCAGCGACTGCTTAGTATTTATAATTCCATGGAGGAATTTACAGAAGGATCTTATGACATGTTTGCACATGACACCAATGTCGAGATCAATAACAGATTTGTCGTGTTCGGACTAAAGAATATTAAGAAAGACCTTTGGGAAACCATTATGACAACCATAATGCATTATTTATCCATGCGTATGGAATATAACAAGACACTGCAGAGAGCCACACGCTTTATCGTAGATGAAGGGCAGGTGGTCGCAGACCATCAGGGATCCGCAAAGATCTTATTAAATGCCTTCATCACATTCCGCAAGTTTGGTGGCATCAATACCTTGGCAGTACAGAACCTGGTTCGTGTTCTGGAACATTCGGATCTGCGGGATATGCTGCAGAACAGTGGCATGAAAGTATTCTTTGACCAGGGAGGTGTTGAGGCTGATAAACTGGCAGAGATACAGAAGTTATCCAAGGTAGAATATCAGTCCCTGGCAAACAAGGGAAAAGGAAATGCCGTTATGGTGTGGAATAATAATGTCATTTTACTGGATTGTAAGATGAACCGGGACAACGTGCTTTATGAACCATTTAATACAGATTTCCATGAGAAAAGTGAGCAGAGCAGGAAAAACGAGGAAACTGACCAGTCGGATCAACTTGATCAGGCTGTAGGGGAAATCTTTGAACCGGCAGTCGGCATCAGGGAACGTGATAAGGCGAAAATCAGATCCCTTGTGGAAATAGTGGCAGTATCCAGTGCGGATGTTGCAGGAGCGCTGGATATTACAGCAAAAGAGGCTAGAGAATTACTTTTGGAAATGTGTCATGAAGGGATTCTTCTACAAGAGAGTTCTGCAGGTGTAGAGTATTTCAGATTAAAAGAGGAAGATGCATGAAATTAGCATTACAGGATGAGACAGAACTTAACTTGATGGAGCCGGAACTTGCTGTAGGCGATGAGATTTTTTCGGATCAGGATCTGGAAAAGGAAGAACCACTTTTATATGATCTACAGCATATATTCGGCATCGATGCCGTAGAATTAGAAGATGAAATGCCGGCGCTTAAGATGGAGAATCAAATGAATCCCAAAGACTATAAGGTATGGAAAAATCTTCCTGTAGCAGAAAAGAGTCGTTTACTTCGTCAAATCAGGTCAACGGCGGAATATAAGGAATTTATTCAGGCATGTGCCATGCTTGCAGCCACAAAAGGTTACGAGGCAGTAAAGAAGCATAAGGCAGGTAGTAAAACGGAATCAGGAAACGGCAAGAACGTGTCGTCGGGGGGGAAGGAAACTGCTGAAAATATGTCTGCAAAAATTGCATCCATCGAGGATAAGGAAGCCGGTAGTAAAGTATCTTCTAAAGAGGCAAAAGAGATTGTTGAAAAAAGCGGTAAACAGGCGGTCAGAAAAGCCGTCATGGTCGCCTCAGAAACAATCTGGATCGTAAAGGGTGTGAATCAGGCTGCCGTTGGAGCAGGAGGGGAAAGTGAGTCGGCTATTTTATCCGGCGCAAAAGAAAAGTCATTGTTTGCAGTTAAGTTGGGTGCGATTGTGATGGCGCAGTTGGGAGTTCCTTTTCTTCTTGTGGCTTTGATTGCGGTTATTATTTTGTCGGTTATATCAGCCGTTGTATGTATTCCACAACAGTATTCAAAGAATGCCGGGATCATGCCCTATTATGCGCAGGCAGATTATGCAACCACGCCGTTTAATGGCGGTACGATCAAGTCTGATGGCTGTGGCATTACATCGATGGCTGTGTCTCTTTTTAAAAACGATACGATCACACCAAATGTTCTTGCCGATATGGCGAATAAGGATGCATCCTTTAATACCGTAAATTCACATAAGGCGATCAATAAATTTGCTGAATATTTTGAACTGGGTACGGTAGAGGAAATGGCAGGACCGAATAAGAATTGCTGTCACAACAAGGAATATAATCTGGAATATATCAAGAAGAAGATACAGGAGGGGGCGCCGGTGATCGTCAGTGTTAGCGGTGGATACTATAATCCGGCAGGAGGCGGTCATTATATAGCCCTTTATGGTGCCGGTTCCAATGGTGTGTTTGTTTACGATCCGGGATCCAGGGCAAAGTACCAGGCAACGATTGACAGTGATGGTGGAGCATGGGGCGTTGTATTTGAAGAAGCAAAACATATCTGGATCTTTCCGGCATATAGCAGTACATATCTGACAGGTGGAACCAATGAGGAATCTGTCTGGCTGAATTTAAAACAGGCGGGATTTTCTGACGCAGCGGCTGCAGGCGTGATCGGAAATATGTATCAGGAATCGTCACATGGTGCTCCGGATCTTCGTCCTTCTGCAGAGTCAAAGGATGGAAGTGTTGGATTGCTGCAGTGGACAAAAGGGCGCCGAGAGGCGTTAGAATCTCTGGGAAGAAATCGAAATACAGACTGGAAGGATTTATCTGTACAGATTGAATATTTGCTCCAGGAGGCAAATAGCGGCGCACAATGGAAGTGGACAAGTTATGCAAAAAGTAAATATGATCCTTCGGACAATATTTCTTTTGAAGAGTTCAAACAACTGCAGGATCCCCAGAAGGCTGCGGAAGTGTTCCAGGCAAAATTTGTCAGACCAAATTATGAAAAATCAAACCTGTCGTATCGTAAACAAATGGCACAGAAAGTATTTGAAAAATATACAAACGAAGGAAAGTAGGTGAGCATATGAAGATGAAAGTTCTTCTTATTATAGGTATATGCGTGGGAGCAATTTCTCTCATAATCTTTTTAAATAAAAGAGACACTGTGGAACAAAAGCAAGAGGTTATCACGCCGAATATAGATCTGTCTGCGGTTTCATCCAAAATAGAGTTGGATCCGTTTTTGATTGAAAATGAGTTAGATAATTATCTGATGTATCGCAATATTATTTGTGATAATGCAGTCGCTTTGGATTACAAATATGAGGATTTAGATACGGCAGATGTGATCTATGATATCTTTTTTCAATTAGATGATCGGGATAAGACGATCATCACGCTTGCATATGGAAAGGATGAAAAATCCGGAAAAAGACATGTAGAAATAAAACCATGTATGTATAGCCGTGAGGAAATAAAAGATGAGGTATGGTATGAGGAGGAGAAACAATAATGGAAGAAATGAAAGAGAAAATTATTGAAAAACTGGATGCGGAGTATGAATGTTTTTTTCAGGATATGATGCGCACATCCAAGGAAAATTTATTTGCCAACAGCGCAGAGATTGAATCGAAAAAAGCGATTCAAAATATCTTGCGAAATGAGGTAAAAACGAATCCGAAATTTGATGATTTAGCGTTGGTAAAGAAGATGCTATACACGGATAATCTTATGGAATCAAGTTTTCGTTATGCATCCGATCATCCGGAGTTAAGCATCAAAGACGCAACTCTTAAAATTTTATTTTCGCTATAAAAAATACATCATAATTTTTTATATACGACAGACAGTTACTGTCAGGATCAGTGTAGATCCTGGCAGTATTTTTATGTGAAGATGCTGCGTGTTTGTGTATGAAAGGGGTCTTAGGGCGCTCCCTAACAAGGTTGCATTTTGTATTACAAAATGCGTATCTTGCAATATTACAAGGGGAAATCTTGCTGTAAACAGGCAGATGTAACAAAGCAGAGGTAAAAACTGACTCTAATACGCTAAAATAGTGGCTTTCAGGGCGCAACAGAATAGCCTAAAAACTGTAAACAGGTGTAAAAAGCAAAAAAGTTGTAAACAGATCTGTAAACGCTTCTGTAAACAGGATACATGCGAAAAGGCGGTAATAAAGGATAAATCTGTAAACGGGACTGTAAACAAGGGATGTAACAGGAGAGAAAAATGCTACTAAATGCTACTGGATTATACAATGAGATACTGTTATGGTAGAAGAGACAAATAAGTAGATAAGAAACCGTGTCACTTAACACATAAAAAGTGTTAGGCGATGCGGTTTTTTTGTACGCAATTTAATTAGGAAAAGGAGATGAATGAAATGTCACATTTGGTTCGAGTATCAGATCAGACTTACGCCAAGATGTGTAAGGAAAAGCCACCGGGCATGACCCAGGGGCAATACTTTGATCTGCTTGTGGAAAATCAATCCAGGGCGATGGAAGTACAGAGGGATGTATCGGAAAAATTGCAAAAGATTTTGGAGATGCTTTCCGAAAAACCGGCATCTGAATTTAGTAAAAACCTAAGTAGTGAGATACAAAAAAATGAGAGCAAAAATGCAGGCGATATGTTTGCAGAATTATTTTTGGATGAAAGGAAGTAGGAACAATGAGTGAAGCAGAAATTTTAAAAAATAAAATCGAAAAGAAAAAAGATGAGATTGAAAATATGAAAACAAAACTGAAAAAGAAAAAGTCAGAATTGCAGTTATTGACAGACCAATTAGATCGACTTTTGGAACAGGAGGCGGTTGCCTTTAATGCAAAAGTTGTTGCAGAAATGGAGCAGCGTTTTGGAAAATTTGATGAAGATTCTTTTCAAAAGTTTTTGAACGAATTGGACAAGGAAGATGCATCACATAATCTGAACATTTTTTAAGTAAGTGAGAAAAATTTATGAAAAGAGAGAAGATTGTTCCGGTGCGTTTTTCGGAAAATGAATACGAAAAGATGATCGAAATGATAGATGATCTGGATGAAAGAAAAAATGTGTCTGCTTTTATTCGGAATAAAATTTTTGCAGAGCAAAAAGAAAAATCAGATCATCGGGAAGTTTTATTTTTGCTTCGGCAGGTGCGATCAGAGATTGGTCACGCGATAAAACTTTATCAAAAAGATTTTCTCACAGAAGCACAAGTGGAACTGGAAAAGTGTAATGAAAAACTTAATGACATACAAAAGGAGATCATGAATGGCGGTAACGGTTCTTAGACATATGAAAGAGAGCAAAGGATCAAATAAAGCAGCGCATTTGCAACATGCAATCTGTTATATTATGAATCCGGAAAAAACAGAGGGTGGTCTTTGGACCGGATCCAACTGCGGGAATAATGAAAAGGAAATCTATCAGACCATGATAGATACAAAAAGTCAGTTTGAAAAAGAATGGGGCAGACAAGGCTATCATTTTGTAATCTCATTTCCTCCGGATGAAGATGTGGATGAGAAAACTGTGTATGAATTTGGAAAACAGTTTTGCCAGGAATATTTAAAGGATAATTATGAATATTGTTTTGCAGTGCATAACGATCATGATCATCTGCATTGCCATATCATCTTTAATTCCGTTGATCGGATTGTTGGAAATAAGTACCGATATGTAGTTGGAGATTGGGAGAAAAGGATCCAGCCTGTGACGGATCGTTTGTGCAGAGAATATGGATTATCAGAATTGGTTTACGATAAAAGTGAACGTATCGGAAAATCCTATGTTGAACATATGGCACAAAAAGATGGAAAAATCGTATGGTCGGATATTATCCGGGCGGACATTGATGCCGCTGCATCCAGATCCTATAGTCGGGAAGAATTTGTGAGCGAAATGAAAAAGATGGGCTATCAGGTGCGGCAGGGAAATTCTGCAAAGCATGGTTTATACCTAGCATATACTCCACCAGGATCGAAAAAAGCCAGACGAGACTATAATCTTGGCATAGGGTATCGTCCGGCAGACATTGATCGAAAGATCATGCTGCATGAGGAAGAAAAGGTAAGTCCGGTCTATGTTTCTAAGATGGCAGAGATTAAAACAGATAATACCTATCAGGCATTTATGGTCTTGCGTATCAGACAGGCAACCATGTATCAGATATTTCGCCAGGAAGAATTAGACCAGGTTCGTGTGCGAAAGGATTTACTACATATCCATCAGTTAGAGCAGGAATGTGAGTATCTGATGAAGCATCCAATCAAGGGGGAGAAAGATCTGGAAGCACGATTAAAAAAGATAAATGAGACAATACGCATAGAGCAGAACAGACAACAGGCGAATAGTACAGTGTTAGCATCCTTTGCTCCGGAAGAAAGAATACTGATTCAGAGGTATCAGGATCTGCAGGAGCAGGCAAAGAGCCAGGAACTTTCTGATGAAGCGTTTGAGGATGTTTTAGAGCAGATCGAGACTATGGAGTTGAAGCATCCGGACGTAGTGGCATATGCAAATGTGCAATTAGAAACTGTTCCGGATAGTATGCAGATGCAGGCATTAAAGGAAGAACGGCTGATCTTAAAGCGCATACGCAAGGATATAAAAGAGGTTGGAGAATTAAAGGAAGTTGCGCTGCGGCGAGAAAAAGTAGAAAAGCAAGAGATAGTAATTAAATAGGAAGATATGAGGTGATGATATATGCTTACAAAGGAACAGGCACTAGAATTTTCAAAATTGATCTTGGCGGATCAGCCGGAGGCAGATGTAAAGTTTCAATTTTTATCTGAGCATACAGATGGTGGGATATATTGGTCATTGCTACGCTGCTTTATTGTAGGAATGGACGTTCAAACAGTTGCCGGATATTTGGAAAAGGGGCAGCCAAAGAATAAGGCAGAGGTCGATCAGTGGATGTTAGATGAACTTGCTGCCAGATTGCGCGATCGGGATCATGTCTATCAGGCATTGGTCGATCTGCAGGAGAAGGTCAGTCATAATTCCGTGGATCATGAGGAATATGAAAATACGCTGCGAGATTTGAATAAGGCAAAATTGGATCTTAAGAATATGAAGCAGACGGTCACGGCAAAAGATCAGTTGATACGCCAGTTGCAGGATAAACTAAAAAATGTGCCGACCGTCGGCACAAAGGATCCCGATGGTGAAAAGAAGGATATTCAGGAAAATATCCAGAAGGAACAGAAAACAAGGGATACAAAGCAGAAACTGTCTTTGGAGGCTTTTAAACATGATGTATTGTTGAATGAAGCATACAGTGATGAGCAAAAGGATTATTTATTATCCTTACTGGAGGGAGGAGAGAATTATAGCGACATCAATGCTTTAGCAGAGCCGTCCATGAGCATCAATGATATGCGCCGTCTACATGAATTGATGAAACGTCAGCAAACACCGGAAAAACCATTGGTAGAGAAAATCCGGGAGAAATTGCAGGGGATGAGAGTGTGAAGAACAGAAATAAAATGAGAGAGATAATTTTAGTGCGATAAAAATATGACATAATTTGAGTCAGTAATATAAAAAAGAATGTTTCTTATTGTATAATGTAAAAAAAGGAAAGGAACGTGAACAATGTTAGAAAAGTTAGATAAAATTATTGATTATGCAATAAGAGAAACAAAAAAATGTTCTATAGTTAGACTATCTTATATTACACGTGTAATAGCGACAAGTATATGTTTGTTTACATTGTCTCTGCAACATTTATTTTTCAAGGAGTATTTAACAGATTATAAATTGATAATGTTATGGGATGAATCAGTATCAAATTTCTTAGAGAGAAGTTGCGTAGTATTAATCCTCATGATGATAATTATTAATTTATATGGAATACGATGGGCTATATCTATAACAGAAAAGATGGATGATGAAGAATCATTCCCAACTATAGCTACATTATTTGATATGGTAGAATTTATAGGGTCGATTATATATCTATTAGCATCGTTAAATGCGTGTGTGAGATATTATAATGACAATGTAATAGTTGAACATTATGATTTCTTGAAATGGATTGCCATAATACATATATTAATTTTGATTTTCTCCAATTTATACAATCACAATCAAAAAGTTTGGAAGGAAACTAATCGGACATATACTGACTTTTTTGATAATGAAGGAAAGAGGATTTATCTTGGGGCTTATGTTCAATATCATAGAAAATTATATGTTGTAAAAAAACGAGAATCCACGGAATATTATTTGGGTGGCGCAAGACCTGGTTCCTTAGATGACGATAGAATTGATTTAGAATATGCTGCTAGGGATATTGATGGAATGCTGACAATAGTAAATAGATAGATTTATTAAGCATAAATTATAAGTTATTGTGAAACAGACCACCATACTGGCTGATGATGATGGCGGCAGCCTGCGGGTTTGTCTGCTTGATATGAATGGGATATTGTAATCTTTTCTCGTATTGAAACATTAGTTGGCACTCCTTTCCCATGGATTTTTTGACAGTCCCCAAGTCCACATATTCTCCGGATGTGCTGTAGACAGTGTCAGTGGCTCGTAGACCTCAGCGTATTCTTTTAGGGCCTTTTGATAGAGAGACTGGTAATGGTTAAAATGATCCATTGCCGCCTCGTCGAAAGGATGCGTATCTAAATACTCGGTCAGATCCACGAGCATCATGCTGACCATGTCGATCCAATAGAGCAGTTGTTCCTGACTGCGATTTTGCATCATGAGCGTATTCTCCTTCCGTCAAATGGTTTGTTGAGTTCCGGAAAGATGGTACCGACCTTCAGTGCCTTATCTGGTTCGTACAAGTTGGACAGATATTGCCAGGGAACGTAGCCCATGGCAACAGCGAAGTTCTCCAGACTGCCGGGATGCATCTTTGCACGGCAGGAGGGATGATCTTGATTTTGTCTTTGCTTCATTCGCAAATCCTTTCTGCATGATTCATTCTTTAGCATATGAAATAATTAAGAAAAGGTGCTAGATTGGATCAGAATCATAGCGTGAACTCATACGATAATCCATGGGATGTATGCCAAAGGTACGATGAAACAAGTAATAGAAAAAGTTTGTATTTTCGTAACCGCACAGTAGGGCAATCTGACGTATGGGCATATTGGTTTCAGAAAGATAATGGCGTGCCTGTTCCATGCGCAGTTCCTGCACATAATCTCGAAAAGACAGACCACGGTATTTTTTTAGCAGTTGTGAATGATAGACCGAGAAATAAAACAGCACTTTGCATTGTTTTTGTTGTCCTATCTGTATTCCTATGATCCAAGTACTTATGGAAAGCGAGAGGTCATTAGTTCATGGGGATTTCTTGCAGTATCAAAGAATTGGAATTTTGATGTAAGAGAAGGGCAGATGGTAGAAGTGCTGGTATTTTCCCAAGCAGAGGAAGTAGAACTGGTATGTAATGGACAAGCGGTTGCCCGAAAAAGAGTCGATGGCGTAACATGCAGTCAGGAAATGCCAAATGCTGTATTGTTTGAACTCCCATACCATCCGGGAATACTCACAGCGATCAGTTATAAAGATGGACAGAAAGTATCGGAGGAGATTTCAGCGCAGAGATCCAAGTGCAGATCGGATAAAATAAATTGCAGGTTTTGCCATCTCCTGTTTGACAAAACCTGCCAACTTTCCTATGATGTATTAGATAGAAATTGTTAGATGAGGAAGGTTTTAAAATGAGCAAAGTAAGAACAAGATTTGCACCGAGTCCGACAGGACGCATGCATGTGGGCAATCTTCGTACCGCATTATATGCATATTTGATCGCAAAGCATGAGGGCGGAGATTTTATTCTCCGTATTGAAGATACAGATCAGGAGAGATATGTAGAGGGAGCGGTAGATATCATCTATCGTACCTTGAAAAGTACCGGACTGATCCATGACGAGGGACCGGACAAGGATGGCGGCGTTGGACCATATGTCCAGAGCGAACGTCAGGCACAGGGTATTTATTTAAAGTATGCCAAGGAACTGATCGACAAGGGCGAGGCATATTACTGTTTCTGTGATCAGGAAAGATTAGATTCCTTAAAACAGAATGTAGGTGGTAAAGAAATCAGTGTATATGACAAGCACTGTCTGCACCTTTCCAAAGAAGAAGTAGAAGCGAACCTTGCAGC
>OGEP01000406.1_pt1 | contig 66764 bp, 65 predicted proteins | sample 1570721 | NCBI WGS metagenome assembly OGEP01 (sample SAMEA2582131, study PRJEB24529) | metagenome | biome: Human gut stool | place: China | collected 2011 | reverse complement strand
AGAAACCGATGGTTCTATAACGAAAAAGAGGATGCATCATTTTGACACATCCTCTAGTGCAAAGATGTTATCATTTAGTAATATTGAGATAGAAACTTCGTTAATGGAAATATCATTTATTTCAACAAACGAGAACAAAGTGTCTTTTTTGTGCTATAATTATATCACCATAAAAGACGGAAATAAATATAATACACATTCTTTAGAACAGAAACATAGTCAAGATCCCTCTAGATTATTAAGAATTGACTTTTGGGGTCTTAATCTTATAATTAAATCTCAACATTCTTCAAATCTAATAGTAGGTGATGCACCATTTGAAATTACATTTTACACAGATAAAAAATCTGGTATTACGTCTGCATACTTTCCTTGCAACTATGAAGTGGCGCATAATGAACTTACAGAAGAATTATTCAACATATTCAGAGATTCTTTAATCGGTTATTTTTCCTTAATTAATGGGGCTCGTGTACAAATCACAAAAGAATATTATAACAGTTTTACCAGAATATATTCATATGATAAAATTGAAAATATAAGTTATTCATCTTATCTCTGTGGTAGTATAAGAGTTTATGATCCCGATACTTCTCTTTTTGAGTTTGATAATTACGTCAGATGGAATAATGTTCTAAATATCAACAAATTTGTGCAGCATCTTTCTACAGCGCAACAGGTTTTATCTATAGTTGATAGAGCATTTATTTTGATTCTAGCTTTTGAAGGCCTATGTGAGAAATACCAGAGTTTAGTTGATAAAGAAAGAATCCCTAGTCAATTAGTATCAAAAGGTTCATTCCAGATAATCAAAAAGGAGTTATTGAACATCTTAGAAAACCATAATGAAATATCAACTGATGTTATGAAAAAATTATCTGATAGAATTTGTAATTTAAACAGTAATAAATCATCAACAAATAAATTCAAACTCATAATAGATGATCTTAATATAGAAATGACTGAAAAAATTAATACACTTTTTAAAAAGGTTAGAAGCACTTTGGTACATGAAGCAACATTAAATGAATATGAGGACTATCAACTTCTATCTGAACTTATTAGAGAGATAATATTGCGTCTTATCAATTCTAAATTAGAAAGATATTCCAGTTTTGTTGATAAAATGTTTAAAGGTGAATCTCCTAATTTATCATATAATGAATATATTATTCAGAAACATATAAAAATTGAAGACTCATTGTTTGCCGAATACGACAGACGATTCAAATATTGGATAAAGCAAGGGAAATAATTATATAAAGAGAAATTGAACTAGCTAATCAAAATGCACAAAAACAAAGAAGAAAGTCTAAATATAGTATCTGAAACCCACAGATGACTATATTTAGACTTTTATTTATTTGGTCGTATATATAGAAATTACCGGCCTGGATTTATGAGGTTGATCTTTTGGTGTCTCCTGAATAGTTCCTGACTGCATAGAGTAAAGCCATGCTTTATTCTCCTTTTGCCCTTCCACTTCAGTAGAAGACCATAACCAGCATTCGGCAGGATTCAGGTTAATCGGAGTTCCACCAACTTCGGTTATACATTCATTAACCAGATGCCGGACAGTAAATAGAAATGAGAGTTGCTGGACAGAAGGAATATATGCTGATTGCCCATAACTCCACAAATCAAAAGTCCTGATAGCTATCGGTGACTTGACTTCATCGTTATTGAACAATGAATAGGTGTTCTCATTTCCGTCCTCATCAGTCAATGATGCAGAAGTACCCTGATCAATGCCGAGACTGTCAGCAAAAGCCAGCGGTTCCATATCATGAATGTAAACTGCATAACCAAGATTGTCAGTTTCAGCACTACGGTTTACATGGAAAACTATGGCAACAGGTACCTTTTCAGATTGCTTGAATCTGTCCATGGACAATATATTCCCGTCCGAACAAACCACATTGCCGACTTGAAGGGAAGATAAGTAACCTGTGACCTCTTCATGTTCACAAAGGCAGGAAGTGAGCACCAGCCCACTCCATGCCAAAATCGGTAATAAAAATCTTTTCAGTTTCATAACAGTGGAATTTCAAATGACCTGATTACACATTGCGCTTCCTTATCCATAATAAACCAGTATTCAGAGCGGTATGGCTGTCCGTCAGAATCAGTGGCTTCATACTCTATCTTTACCTTCCAACCGCTGAACGTCTTGCGTTCCTGACTACTTTCATCACTTACAGACTTCAGCTCACCGGAAAGCATCAGGGGGCGCAGTGCTGTCATGGCTTCCATCTGACGTTTCATCTGCCCTGACATCCCATGACATTCTGCGTTTGGATTATCAAAACCCGTATCCTCCATAAACCTACGGCTGATTTTCATCATGGCCACAGAAAGAGCCATCTTCTCCTTCATGGTAACATACTCACGGCCAAATACAGAATCCGGTTTGCTGATTCCGACAATCTTTACGGATTCCGGATTGTCCACCGAAGCCATCAGTGCCTTTTGGGCTATATCCTGTGCCTTATTCCCGCTGTTGTCGGAACAACCGGTTCCCATTCCGAGCAGAACTGCCACTGCAGGCAGTATCAGTAGTTTCTTTCCCTGTTTCATATCTTTACGATTTGAAGTTTGTCCGAAGCCAGACCGAGACGCTTGCGGTAAATGGAACCGTCCTCCCGGTACATCTCCAGTTCGGATGAAGTAATATTCTTCTCACAAAGCTCTTTCGCCTCTTCCAGTGTCAGCTGATGGCCGCCTATATTCCTCCATATGGCGAATGAACACGGTGCTTCCTGATTGCTGTAGTTGGAACAGTTGAAAGCCCTTGTTCCCACACGTACCTCGCCGCCACAGTGCGGACACCTGCCGATAACAGACTGCATATTGACTGCACCGTCATCAGCAAGTTCCAGCACTGTCGGGAAAGTCTTTCCTTCCTTGGTGGAAAAGCCGTCCAGAAGGATACGGCGTTTCTCCAGAAACTCGGCAATCTCCTCGTCATTCATTTTCCGGTTGCCGATGATGGCATTGATGTTGAGCACACAAGAAGGATGCTCACCTGTGTTGTTTTCGCAGCGATACCCCTTACAGGTCTTCACCACGTTGCCGCCGCAGAACGGACAGCGTCCTATAATCTTCTTTTCTGAATCCATATTCCTGATAAATTACAATGTTTGAATTAATTGAATGAGAACCCCCGGTTCCAGTCTGCAACGATTCCTCCTATAATGTTCTTGCCAGACATCACGTTTACCCATCCTTCCGGGTCAAGAGAGAACCAGAGGTCGTTCCATGAGAGTGTGCGTACCTGCCATGCCAGGATAAAGAGGTCGGTATTAACAGCCTCCAGTCTGGTCAGTACCTCGTTTGCTATGTAGTACCGTTCGGAAGAACTGAGCAGGTTTACCTTGTGCTTTTCCTTGCCTCCGTCAGAACCGCCTGTATCATAGCTTCCGGAAGTCACCAGCTGCTTCATGAACGGATAAAGCGCAGCCATCTGGGTGGCAGCATCAACCAGCTCGTCCGAAACGATTGCAGCAATGGCCGTCCCCTTCAGGTTACTACCGACCGATTTGAGTAGTAGATTACAGTTCTGAGGTATCTCCGTGGCCACCAGTTCCCCGGCACGCTTAATCTGATAGAGATTCTGCATGGCACCCTGTGCATTGGAAAGATATTCCAGCATCTTGTCCTCCACACTGTGTACCCTGTCGAGAGCAACCGTTACGGCAGTCTCGGCAGCAATGATTTTCTCGTGTGCCTTCTGACGTTTGTCATAGATATTCTTCAGTGTGGATGTCTGTGCAAAGACAGCACCAGTCAGTGTAGGGTCTGTCTGTTGTGCAAAAGTATCCGTACCTTTCAGCAGAAAAACCGCCAAAGCAGTCACTACCGTTATTCTTAACTTGATTCTGTCCATATCATTCAGATTTTACGTCCTTTATTCCTTTGTTCACTCAGATTCTGTTCACGTTCCTCCTTATGAGGTGAAATCACCGGCTCCATCGGCCTGTTCAGCAGACAGTCGTTCCAGTCCTTGAAAGCCTTCGGAGGAAGCCACTGTCCCATACGGTACCGGATGTTCAGCTGCCTGGCAATTTGGGCCAGTAGGGGACGCTCCATGTCAGGCTCGAATACCTTTCCCTTCGCTTCAATCCGGATGCCGCTGTCAGTTCTGCTTATCTTCATCTGAATATCTTCCTGCAGAGCCATCATGCGCAGTCCGTATATCCTCCCGGCCAGGTCGTTGTCAAAACAGTCGAAGGCACGTGCATTGGGAAAGCGTTCCATGACTCCGGTTATCTGCCTGTCAGAGAATGTGCCGCCCAGTGAAACCAGAGCCGCACTTTCCCCAATCTGTATCCGGTTCATCTGGTAGAAGGCCATGGCATCAAATGCAGATTCACAGAAAAACACGCTTCTTACATTGTCCGGACTGATACCCGAAGGAACAGCCACCCATGCCGAAGATGATGAATCAGTACCGGCAGCTTTCGACTTGTAACCGCCATGTCCTCTGATTTCATACCCCCTGACTTCATTTCCCTTTCCGTCAGTATATGGGAATCCGATATTGTAGCCTTCAAACTTCCCGTTGTTCCTGTCCCTTATAAGGGAAATAAAGGGTGAAAGAACCGTAACGGTCGCTTTGGACAGTCCGCGCCGGAAAAACAGTCCGGGTATTTTTTCGGTGTCAACCGGCTTCACCTCATATCTGGAAGGTTCAAACACACCGCATGATTTTCCTGCCAATTTAACATACTCCCTGTCCTCCCTGTATTCAGGTTCAGGCATGTTGGCGAAACGTGCCATGACCTTGGCTATCTTCTGCCACTCATCTTTTCCGGATACCGTAAAGGAAGAAAGGTTCTCACGAATGAGTGTCACCACATCTCCCTTGGAACCGTCACGCCGGAAGAACGTCTGTGCTGCCTTGTCGTTGGGATGGCTGACAATCAGCGTATCCCTTCTGTTGCCGCCTTCACCGAGTACCAGCTCGATGTAGCGTCCGACACCGGCCTTCCTGTCCAGACGGTATCCCAGGGCATATGCAATGTCATCAATCCCCACACGGGATTTCATTTCCCTGAAATTAACCTTGTAGTCACTCATGCTTTCCGATTTAAGATGTTATACAGAATTTCATATACCAAGCCCTGTACCGGCATTCCGGTTCCGGCCCATCATGGTAATCTCGGGTTCGTATGTCTTCCGGGCAGTCATGTTCAGGAAAGCCTCCTTGTCCTTCCAGTCCGTAAGCTGGAAGAATGTCCTGGCCGTTTCCTTGGAAACCTTCTTCAGTCCCAGCTCCACGCCATCGTATGACGCACGGATGGCATAGTCTCCGGAACGGGTCTTGACAATAGCCGCATTCTTGAAAGATTTCTCTTCGTCAACACTCATTGAAGTCAGCGGGTCATTCTTTGCCAGATAAGGCTGCTCACCGAGAGCCAGACGCTGTCTGTCCACATGGTCAAGAATCAGGTCCGAAGCCTTGTTCACGTCAGCCATGACTGATACTATAAACTTCGGTTCCTGTTTCAGTACACCAATCCACGAGTCCAGGTAAGCAGCCGAGTTGTCCGTTATCCTGGAATCAAAGCCCATGGAATGGCTGATCATTGCAGCCGTAAGTTCCGCCACCAGCTCCTCCTTGGCATATTTCGGGTCACCGAACCTGCCGCCCATCTCCCTGTTCAGACGCTCCGGTGTCATGGTGGAGTGTGTCATTTCATGCAGCATGGTAGAATAATACTCCATTCCGCCACGGTAGGTTTCTTCCGGAGAATCACCGATATTGAACTGCGCCTTCATGGGCAGCACCACTATATCCTTCGAGGGAGAATAATAGGCACCGTTCTCACGCTTGTCGGCACGTATCGGACATAGCCACTGCTGCGTCTCCACCATACGGTCGAGTGCGGCATGGGTGTACATACCTTCCGTATCCCGAAGTTCCGGAACCTTGAACCTGTCCATAAGCTTCTGCATCCTTTCCGGCTGCACTTCTGCCAGATTGGTCTGTGCCACATTGTACACCGGGAATGACTTGATGAAAGGAATGACATCCATATCCTTCTTCTCTTCCTTGCTCATTGCACGGTATTCCTCCGTGCTTATCCTCTTTCCGTGACTGTCCTTTATCATCATATCCCAGTATACTACCGGGAAGGCCTTTTCACCCTTCAGGACATGAGCCTTCAGGTTATGCGCCTGTTTGAAGGTCAGATATACCGGAAGCTGGTAGTTCATGGCTGCAGTATGCATCTGAAGAAAGAAGGAATTGGAACCGGAATAGTTTCGGCCACCCACATTCTGCGGCAGTCCGGCATAACCCGAAGCACCGCCAATCCATCCCTGTTTCCATCCGGTATCCTTCATCTGCTGCATACGCTCAATCATCATTGCAGCGAAGCGGTCTATGGCCGCCTGTCCGCTGTTTCCCTGAGAGTCAGTTCCAGATGCCATAGCTGTCGTCATCTATTACCTGACGGTCCATCTGCCTGATGTCCGTCTGTTCCACATAGAACTCGGCCGATTCATCCGAAGGGTCAGTACCGTGTGAACGGCACCATTCCAGATAATCATCTGCATTCTCACTGTCCATAACAAAGCGGAGGAAACCGATTTTGCCCTCCTGCAGAAGCTCCACAAGCTCCTCATGATTCATTTTAGCTGACATATAACTTGTATTTTAGTTTTCTGATTATGTTACATTTTCATAGAAGCCGTTTTCTCCACCTTTGCGGTGTTGGCTGCAAGCATACCTGTTATCTCCGTATTCAGGTACTTGGCCGCAATCTGTTCCCTTGTGGCCGTCTTGGTCTTGAAAAGCGAATAGCCGTCATCGAAGGAGATTTCATGCCGGGAAGTCTGTCCTTTCTCTCCGAGGTCAACCGACACCTTCCACTTGTTGTCATTCCTGTCCTTGGCTACACGCACACCCTTGGGGTCAACACCTTCAGGAAGCTGATATTTCTCGTATGCAGATTTCAGATGCAGACGCTCACCGAAATTCTTCTCAATAAGCTGGTTTGGAGTGGCCACCCTGTCAAAGTAGGCATTCAGGTCCTGGCGTGAAGCCACGGCAGACATGTTGGTATCCCCAACCTGAACATAGAACTTGTATTTCCCAAAGTCAGGACGCTGTTCGTCCTTCTCTTTATAGACATTGAACTTGTTTACGGTTATAGAACCGTCCGGTCCTGCAATCTCCATTGGCATACGGAAGGCTTCCTCAGATACCTTCGGCATCAGTTTTGTCGGATAGTAGCGTTCCATCAGCTGCGGTACCGTCATTTCCTTGTTCTGATAGGCAGCAAGGTCTGCTGCATCCATCTTCTGCGGCTTGAGTGGCTGTCCGTCAATCTTTGCGGTAAAATACCAGTCGGCAGGATTGGTGGTACTCTGGTAGGCATGACCATGAGTAACCTTTTCACCGTTGGCCGTTACCATCTGCGGCTCACGGGGCTTTCGTTCCTGGGCTGCCTCCGTTTTCTGTTCGTCCTTCTTTTCGGTCTTTACCTCATTATCCGTCCCGGTCTCAGCTTTGGTTTCAGCTTTGGCCTTCGACTTCTTTTCCCTTGCAGGTTTTACATCAACAGTATTCTCCACTGTTCTGTCAGGAGTTTCCTGCGCACCCTGTTCCTTTTTCTTCTTTCCCATATCTGTACTGTTTTGAATGGTTCTCTCATTATTTTCAGCCTTATCCTGTCCGGCCTTCTTCTTCAAAGGACTGTCCAGTGCATCACAGATTGCAACCCTAATTCCGGAACGTATCAGTTTGGGCAGATAAACGTCAAGTGCTGATTGAGGGAATGATGCAACCTTTACCGGTCTCTTGTAGTCAGGCAGAATCCTGTCTGCAATCTCGATGGCAAGCACTGCGGCAGCCTTGACGGCATCCTGCTTATAGAGTTCATAGAAACTGTTCCGTCTGAACAACAGCATAGCATCCGGATGCTTCTTCTTCAGTTCGTTGAACTGCCGGATGATACCGTTATTATTATCTGAATCTGTCTTTTTGGCCATAGAAATCAGTATTAAAGTTTAAGGCTGTTTGCTTTTGTTTCCTTTCGGGATGGAGAGAGGGAAATAGCACGCTCCACGGCCTGTTTGTCTACCACCTTCTGATATTCCCAACGGTTCTTGTCAGTCATGACAAGGCCGAGATATTCAGGATGAATCTCGTCATAGCGGAGTTTCTGCTGCCTTTCCCATTCCTTCATGTCTCCCTTGATAAGCTTGAATCCCTGCTGCTCCTTCAGGTCAATGCCGACTGAAACCTTCTCACCGCCCACATTCAGTTCAACTGGTTTTCCCTCCCGTACCTGCTGCTTCTGTTGCATGCCCAGTTCAATGTCGTTCACCTTCTCCATATCCTTCAGACGCTGCTCCAGCTTTATGTCAGTGACACGCCTGTGAATGACGGATTTCGTTTCCGGATCAAGCTGCAGATACTGCTGAGTCTTTTCACCGTTTACGTTGACTGCCTTCTGAATTACCTCACCTCTGACCAGACGTTCAGCCTCCTGCTGAGTGAGATTGAGAACCTTGTTGCGTTCCCGGTCCAGTTCTGCACGTACCGGATAGGCAATAAGAGTCAGAGCACCGTTCTTATCTGTAGTCACCTGTAGCTTAATCAGCATGGTGATGATACCTCCGTTTCTTGCGTTAATGGATACCTGCATGATGAAAGTCACTTCACCTGACATCAGCTTCTCCTTTACTTCCATTAGTAAGCTATCCGCCTTTTCACGGTCAATACCCAGCATTGCCAGTTTTTCGTATGGTAACAATTCGGACTGATTTCTGTTGTACATTTCCATATTACTGTAATTAAGATGTTATATTTGAGGATCTAACCGTCTGAATGCCACAAATGTATTTAAGGCAATCCCTGAAAAAGAAATGCGCAACACTATTCTGATTACACTACTGCTAATACTACTTCCGATAAGCGTATCAGCACAATTCTATACGATACAAGAGAATCAGAACTTCTGCCAACAGTAATACAAAAAGATCCTTATAACCGTACCAGAAAGGATATTACAGAAGGGAAAAAGAATAAGATAATAGTAAAAGATACCCTAATAGTCAGGCCAGACAATCAGAATAAATCAGAAGGAAACAGCCGAAATAGTGACAGAAAAGCCTCTCTGAAAGCAGAGTTGCAAAATACAATAAAGAATAAAAATCAAGCAGAAAACAATCTTCCTGAACTGACCATCCCCAACCTTTATAAAGAAATCATAAGAAACGGAGTTATATATCCCAAAATGGTATTGGCTCAAGCTATACTGGAGACCAGATGGTTTCGTTCATCAGTATGCCGGAACAAGTACAATCTTTTCGAGCTTACCAATCCACATACAGGAAAATACTATGAATTCAATCACTCGACGGAAAGTGTGAGAGCTTATTTTACTAAAGTGCAATATAAGTATAAAGGAGGTAACTATTTGCTTTGGCTTGATGAGATTGGGTATGCAGAAAATCCTAATTATATAATGATAGTGGTAGATATTATGAGGGGATTGTAGAATAGATCCATACATCTATGTTTCTGAACAAATTTACTTGTTTTTTCTAATTATATGCCTAACTTTGGCATATGTGCTTATGCAATTTTGTGGCATAATATAAATTTAAAATCTAGTATTTATGGCAGCAAATAAATTTGGCAGGTATGTATGGCTTGTTGATTTAATCAAATGTCATCCATATATCACATTCAAGGAGATTAGTGATAAGTGGGAAAACAGTGGATTAGGTGACGGTAAACCGTTACCGTGGAAAACATTTATGAATCATAAGGAGGCAGTGCAGACAATTTTTGATATAATTATATCGTGCGATGCTAAACGTGGATATGGATATTATATCGAAGATGCGGATAGATTGGAGGGCAATGCATTCCGTGCTTGGCTGATAGACTCGTATGCAACATTAAACCAGCTTCAGGCAGACAGGAGGTTAGAGAAACGTATTTCGTTTGAGAAGATTCCTTCAGGGGGTAAATTCTTGCAGACACTTCTTCAGGCTATGCGTCAGAGCTGTGTACTTGAAATTACACATCAAGGTTTTGGTAAATCTCATGCAAGTACGTTTCAGGTAGAACCATTCCATCTCAAAGTATATAACCGCCGTTGGTATCTGATAGGCAGATCAGTCTATTCAGATGATATAAGAACATACGCTCTCGATAGGATTCAGAATGTTGTAATCACTGATATAAAGTTCGAAATACCAAATACGTTCAATATAGATAAATATTTCGAAGGGTGTGTAGGCATAATAGCCGATGCGGAATATGATATAGAACATGTTATAATCAAGGCTTACGCATGGGCAAGACAGTATCTCTCTACATTGCCTATACATGAGTCTCAACGGGTATTATCCTCAGATGATGAGTCTATTACATTTGAGTTCAATGTACGTCCCAATTATGACTTCGTTCAGATGCTTTTACAACAGACAGACCAGATAGAAATTATTGAACCACAGTGGTTGAAAGATGGAATATGTCATATTGCGGAGAATATAATATCGTATTATAAGAAATGATTATATGCAAAGTAAGTCTGATTTAAAATATTATAGCAATAGATTTTGATGAAGTGTCCATAGCTGCTATGCCAAGAAAATAACTGTTACCATCATTGGAATGTGCCGGTAATAGGTATGAAATGTGTACAAGATCGTTTTTGAGGGAGTTAAATGATAAATAATAAATGATATATATATTATGAGAAAAGATGATTTAGAGAATATTGTCAAAACCTTATTTCCCAATCATAAGTATAATTGGCAAGGAATAGGTTTTTGGCAAATAGAAGCAAGCCCTTTTTTGTTGGACCAAAATATTCATTATGAATTGTCTAACAATCGAGTTGAGTTTCATATTGAAAGTTATAGTTCCAATTGGAAAGATATCAGGGGGACATTATATGAAAATTGGGACCTATTAATAGAAAATAATATTTTGTCTGATAAATGGTGGAGACGTAATGATTGCAGCTATTTCTTGAAAGATACATCATTGTCCATAGAAGAACAACTGAAAAGATTATGCAATGTTTTGCAGCCTATAATAGATAAATATGTTGAAAATAAAGGACTTCGTCCAAAACATATTGATAGGCCAGCTCCAAGTAATAAACTTTTTAATGATATAAATAATGATTTAGTAAGTTTATATAATAGAGTTACATTGGAAGAACTTTTTGATGTCCCTTTGCAAATACCTGATTATCAAAGGATATATTGTTGGGATAAGAGAAACGTAGAACAACTTTTTCTGGATGTATTTGAAGCTGCTGATACATATCATTTGGGTACAATTATTATACACAAACATGATGAAGCTTATGATATTGTTGATGGACAACAGAGGCTTGTTACATTAACATTGTTAATGGAAGCATTGCAATATGAATATTGTTTACCATTATTAAAGCAACGTTTTCTTTCAGAACAAGCAAAAAATTATATTGCTTATAACAAGTATCTTTGCAAACAGTTTGTTTCTAGTTATAATTTAGATCCTTATCATATTGTAAAAAATATATGTTTCGATGTTTTAGTCATAAATTCAGAGAACTTTGAATTGGCATATACATTTTTCTCAAATGAGAACTCTCGTGGAAAATCACTTACAGATTTTAATCTTCTAAAAGCGCACCACTTAAGGTATATTGAGAATGAATCTCAGCAGGAGCATTTAGCAACACGTTGGGATAATTTAACCTCTAAGACTGATGATAATGAAACTGATTTGGAACAGTCCTTAGGAGAACATATTCTGAGGTTACGCAAATGGATTTTAGCAGAGATAGTTACTACCGAAAAGTATGTTGTTAGAAATGAATATTCAGCATCACCAGAAATCGATAGCGTTCCAGCATATGGTGAGCGTTTTCATTTTAATGAATCAATAATAGGTGGAGTACATTTTTTCTTATATTCAGAAAAGATGACTGAAAGATTTAGAGAATATGCAAATACTTGTGAACATAAAACACTGGTTAAGAACTTAAACCGTGAGTCTCATTATCGATATAGTCGATTGATCGATTCTTTGTTATTTGGATATTACTTAAAGTTTGGACAGCAATATTTGGCTGAAGCTTTATATGTTATAGAAAAGACTGTATCTGTTCATCGATACACTAATACAAGAGCTTTAGATTATAAAATAATGGAATATGTTGCAGACAGTCGTATTATTATGATGATTGAACGTTCCACTTCTCCTACTTTTTTTATTGCTGGGCTAAGGCGAAGTGAATATGTTCAATTAGAAGATAGAATACGTAAACGGTATTATGAATGCACCAAAAATATGTATATGCAGATTTTAGATAGATTTACTATAAAGGAAATATTGAATGATTTAAAAAAAGTATATGAATTATGAGAAAAATAAATCCAATAACACCTAGTACAATTGTTTCCCAAAGGTTTATAATACCTCTTTATCAAAGGTTGTTTGAATGGGAGGACGAACAGCTTAGTGTATTATTAAATGACCTGAAAGAACGTTTCTTTATCACTAGACGTTCTATTAATGAAAGAAATAAGGCTTATTATATTGGTATGTTGACAGGTTGTACAGATGATAGTGGAATCATTAATCTGGTTGATGGGCAACAACGTTTTACAACAATGATGCTTTTAGGTATTGCTATGAACTACTATTATGAGGACTGGAAGTATTTTGTGACTCAGGACAGATTAACCTTTAAAGCAAGAGATGATGATAAAAAATACCTTCAATATTTAATTGATTTTCATGTGAAGAAAGAGAAAGATAATACTATGCCAACGAAAATAAATTTAAAAATGCAACATGGGCTTGATTTTATTCTTAACTTTCTGACAGAAAAATTTAAAGAGGACGAAAGAGAGGAATTTTGTAAGTATGTATACAATAATCTAACCTTTTTTGTTTCAGAGTTACCAGGAAATTATAGTAAATCTCCTAAGAAGCTTAATAAGTATTTTGAGACTATGAATTCTGCGGGTAAAAGTCTTGAACAGCATGAAAAAATCAAGGTTGATTTGTTGAAAAACTGCATTGATAATGACCTCAAAGGTATGTTCACATATATATGGAATAGTGTGGAGCGTATGGATGTGAAACTACTATCTGACGAGCAGTATAGTGCGGAATTAGGTTGTTTAGACAATGAAATAGAAAATATATTTGAAAATCCAGATACTTTTGAAGTAAAAAAATGTTTTGAAGATAATCATGGCATCGAGATTGAATATATTATGCCTTCGACAGATAAGCCTAATATTTATGGTAATAAGAAGGAAATAGGATCTGTAATAGATTTCCAAGAACTTCTCTTGTTAACTTATAATATAATCACAAATAGTAATATTATACTTGACAAACATAAATTAGCTGAGACTTTCAGAAACTTCCCTATAGAAAAGATTCCACAGTTTTACAGAAAATTATATTTACTAAGATTATTACTTGATCGTTACGTTATAAGAGTTGAAAAAAAAGACGGAAAAAACATTTATAGATTAAGATTGTCAGATAATGATAAACCTTTAAGTGAGGATGAAAAACGGCTAATTCAATATCAGTCTATGTTGTATGTTTCATCATCAAACCAACAGTGGTTAAAGTCTTATTTGGAATGGTTAATGAATTCAGAGAATAGAAAATCTGATGCAACAGTATTGCTTAATAAGTTAAAAGAAATAGACAATAATATTCATAAACTTCCTCCGTTGGATGAAATGGCTTATAATAAAGGTATAGACCGATACTGGTTCTGGCGTTTAGATTATTACTTATGGGAAAAAAGAGAACTGTATTTTACCATAGAAGAACAAAAAGTTGTGAATGATTATGTCTTTAGAATGAATCGCTCAATAGAGCATTTACACCCACAGAATCAATCTGAAAATACAGAATGGGAGAACATTGATATAAACTCATTTGGAAACTTAGCAATGATTTCGTCAAGTTTTAATTCGACTCAAAGTAATGATTACGTAGGAGTGAAGTTCGCAAGAGTTGAGAAACAAGTCAATAATAATGATTTAGAAAGTCTAAAAATGTATTTGATGTATTTACAATCTAAAAAAGAAGGATGGACTCTATATAAGAAGAATAATCATCAAATTGAAATGTACAAATTACTTGAAGACTCCTATAAATAAATTTCGACTTATCTTAATTTCCATATCTAGTTATTCATATAGATAAATGAATATGGTATGTCATATTAATGGATAACAGATAAATATATATTATGTGAAATCACATATTATGGAATTACTGATGAAATGTCATTACTATCCCTTAATTTGGCATATCAGCATATATACTTTTGGCACATCAATAACAGAATGTTTAATCCTTAAAAAATGAATTTATGTCAAGAGTATTCAAAGTAACTCCGAAGAGAGTAAAGAGAACAAACGGAACAGTACTGACACCTGAAATGGAAGTGACTGTAACGACCCAAACCCACACTTCAGATCCATTTTATAATGGAGCAAAAGAACTGAAGGAAGCTTATATGCGTATGTATGGCTTTGATTATCAGAAAGCTTGTTGCAGTAAGAATGATTTTGACTTCAAGAAATTAGATTAGTATTACGCATACCTGATGGCAGTAGAAGGATATCAGCTCTTCTACTGCTTTTCTAGTTTTCTAATAAAGACATTTAAGTATGGAAGAAAATACTAATTCAACAATACCTTTCTATTTCCCTAAAGAATATAAATCTATTGTCTCTATAATAGGTATTGGAGGTGGAGCCGGAAGAATAGTAAATGAAATGCAGGTTCATGAATTTTTAAAGCGATATTTATACGTGTTTGACATGAATAGAAAAGAAATGGAGGAACTGTCATTGCTGCATAAATATTTGATAGGAACAGACGAATTGGGAAGTGGAAAAAATAAAAGATTTGCTGAATCGGAATGTAAAAAGACATTACAAGGTCTGGATAGGATTACAAGCAAAATTCTATCATGTTTTATCGTATGCCTAGGAGGCGGCACTGGTGAGGGATACATAAAAACTTTTCTCCAGAAATCAGTAGAAATAGGAACCAAATTAAAATTACTTGTAGTCACATTGCCGCATGCATCGGAAGGTATAGAAAAGAGGAACAATGCTTTGCGTTTATTACAAAGTCTGGAAGAACTTGTAGATGCAATTTATGTGGTAGATTACGATACTTTGCCATGCAATACATTACCCGGATTGTTTAAGGAGGGGAATAGACGGATTATTGAGTTTGTAAAAACTCTTGTAGGTTCAATTGTTAATCGAGGCGTGCTATGCTTTGATTTTTATGATATTGGTACATTTATGCGATATAATTCCGATACTAGGTATGTCGAATACTTCTCTTTATCTGGTGATATAAACTATTTAAAACAGGCAGTAAATGATTTATGCAAATATTTACCGCCAAAATACAGTTCTGTACATGATATTTCAAATATGATTATTTTGATTACTTTAAATAATACTGAAAATGATACAGACAGATGTTTTTATGATGAAGTACTTAGTGGCATTATGCATGTATTGGGTAAAGAAGCTGTCTTAAAGTGGGGACTGTATAATAATCTGAATATGAATAGAAATATCTACCAACTTGATATATTCACCAAATGTAATTAAAGATAATCTTATGAAGACGATAAATGGATATGATGTGAAGATATTCACAGACAATATAGAAGATACGGCTCTTCAACAAATCAGGCAGTTGCTGTCCATAGACGTATTCAGTGATTGCAAGATTCGCATTATGCCGGATGTTCATGCTGGAGCAGGATGCGTGATAGGTTTTACGGGAAACTTGGGCGACAAGGTGATTCCTAATATCGTGGGAGTAGATATAGGCTGTGGTATGCTGGTTCAACCGTTCTCCTGCAACACTTCTATCGACTTCCATGCTTTGAATGAATATATCCTCCGTGCTATTCCTTCTGGACGTGACTTTAGGGATGAAAACTATCTGCCATTGCCACAAAAATATTTAAATCTGTATCAGAATGCAAAACAACTGATATTGCGATTACGCTGTTATCGTGAACTGAAGGAAGTTCGCAGGTTATATAAATCTATTGGTTCACTTGGTGGTGGAAATCATTTTATAGAACTTGACAGAAATGAATCCGGTCTCTATTACCTTGTCGTACATACCGGAAGTCGTAATTTAGGAAAGCAGGTAGCAGATATTTACCAGAAACTGGCCATAAAATGTCAGTCAGGATGGGATAAACTGATGGAAGAAAAGAATCGTATCATTGCAGAATACAAACAGGACGGACGAAAAAATGAATTACAGGATGTAATCAGAAATCTTCACAACTCATTTAAGACCTGCAAGCTGAACATTCCACAGGATTTATGTTATTTGAAAGGTCAGTTTCGGGAAGACTATCTGCATGATATGTGTATCTGCCAGCATTGGGCACAGATAAACCGTAAATTGATTGTAAATCTGATTATGGATTATATGATGAAGCAAGGTATTATTATAGCAGAAAAGCTTCATGAAAGTTTTGAGACAGTTCATAATTATATTGGTAGTGACAATATTATTCGCAAAGGTGCTATTTCAGCCAGATCGGGCGAAAAATGTATCATACCGTTGAACATGCGTGACGGTTCTTTGATCTGTATCGGGAAAGGTAATGAAGATTGGAATTGTTCAGCTCCTCATGGTGCCGGAAGAATTATGGGCCGTAGTCAGGCATTTAAAAAGATAAGTCTGGAGGATTTCAAAAAATCAATGACGGAAGTGTACAGTGAAACTATAACAGAAGTTACCAAAGATGAGGCACCGATGGTATACAAGCCGAAAGATGAAATCATACAGAATATTCAGGATACAGTAACCATCGAAACCATCATCAAACCAGTATTCAACTTTAAAGCAGCTGAATAAAGCGCAATCTCGCCTCCTCCTCCTAAAAACACCTCAGGCTGTAACTCCCCGCTCCTCGCGGGAAAGTTACAGCCTGAGTCCTATATCAACAAGCCGTTAAGGCTTACAAACTTTCTTCAATCACAGCCTGCGCCGCAGCCAGTCTTGCGATAGGCACGCGGAACGGTGAGCAGCTCACGTAATCCAGACCTACCTTGTGGCAGAACTTCACGGACATCGGTTCACCACCGTGTTCACCGCAGATACCGCATTTCAGTTCCGGACGTACGGAACGGCCTTTGGCTACTGCCATCTTGATAAGCTGGCCCACACCGTTCTGGTCGAGTACCTGGAACGGGTCTACCTTCAGAATCTTCTTTTCCAGGTAAACCGGCAAGAAGGAAGCGATATCGTCACGAGAGTAACCGAAGGTCATCTGAGTCAGGTCGTTCGTACCGAATGAGAAGTATTCGGCATGTGAAGCGATGCGGTCGGCAGTCAGGGCGGCACGCGGCACTTCAATCATGGTTCCCACCTTGAACGGAATTTCCACACCTTCTTCCTTGAACAGTTTGGCAGCAGTTTCACGGATCACCTTTTCCTGTGCTTCGAATTCATACAGGATACCAATCAGAGGCACCATGATTTCAGGATGCGGGTTGTAACCTTCCTTCTTCAGTTCGCAGGCAGCACCCAGGATGGCGCGAGTCTGCATTTCAGTAATTTCCGGATACGTATTTCCCAGACGGCAACCACGGTGACCCAGCATCGGGTTGTGTTCGCACAGACTTTCCACGCGCTGGCGGATATATTCTACGGTCACACCCATGGCCTGTGCCATTTCTTCCTGACCTTTCAAATCGTGCGGTACGAATTCATGCAACGGCGGGTCGAGCAGACGTACGTTGACAGGCAGTCCGTCCATGGTCTTGAAGATTTCCTTGAAGTCGGCTTTCTGGTAAGGCAACAGTTTGTCGAGGGCTTTCTTGCGGCCTTCCACGTCCTTGGCCAGAATCATTTCACGCATAGCTACAATCTTTTCGTCGTCGAAGAACATGTGTTCCGTACGGCACAGACCGATACCTACGGCACCGAAGCCACGGGCATCCTGTGCGTTGCGCGGCGTGTCGGCATTGGTACGAACTTTCAGGCGGGCATATTTGTCGCAGAGTTCCATCAGTTCGGCAAAGTTACCCGAAAGTTTGGCCGGCTGAGTCGGAATTTCTCCGGCATATACATATCCCTTGGTTCCGTTGATAGAAATATAATCACCTTCTTTCAGTACGACTCCGTCAATTTCTACCGTACGAGCCTTGTAGTCTACGTTGATGGCTCCGGCACCTGATACACAGCACTTACCCATTCCGCGGGCTACTACGGCTGCGTGTGAAGTCATACCTCCACGGGCAGTCAGGATACCTTCTGCAGCCTGCATACCAGCCAGGTCTTCCGGAGAAGTTTCAATACGTACCAATACCACGCGATGGCCGTTGTTATGCCATTCAGCAGCATCTTCTGCAAAGAAGACGATGCGTCCGCAGGCAGCACCCGGAGAAGCCGGCAAACCACGTGTCAGCACGCGGGCACGTGACAGTTCTTCCTTGTCGAATACCGGATGCAGCAGTTCGTCCAGCTTATTAGGTTCGCAGCGCATCAAAGCGGTCTTTTCGTCAATCATGCCCTGATGCAGCATTTCCATGGCGATGCGCACCATAGCGGCACCTGTACGCTTACCGTTACGAGTCTGGAGGAACCAGAGCTTGCCTTCCTGCACGGTAAATTCCATGTCCTGCATATCGTGATAGTGATTTTCCAGTTTGGTCTGGAGTTCATCGAGTTCCTTGTAGATTTCCGGCATGGCTTCTTCCATAGAAGGATATTTGGCCACACGTTCTGCTTCGGAGATACCCTGCAGTTCGGCCCAGCGCTGAGAACCGATCTTGGTAATCTGCTGCGGAGTACGGATACCGGCTACTACGTCTTCACCCTGCGCATTGATCAGGTATTCACCATTGAACAGGTCTTCACCGGTAGCGGCGTCGCGTGAGAAGCATACACCCGTAGCCGAAGTCTCACCCATGTTACCGAATACCATGGCCTGTACGTTCACAGCTGTTCCCCACTCTGCCGGAATACCTTCCATCTTACGGTAAAGGATGGCGCGTTCGTTCATCCATGAATCGAATACGGCACAGATTGCCCCCCACAACTGTTCGTAAGCGCATGACGGGAATTCCTGTCCGGTCTGTTTCTTCACAGCTTCCTTGAAGCGGACTACCAGGGTCTTCAGGTCGTCCACGTCGAGTTCGTTGTCCAGACGTACGCCCTTAGCCTTCTTCACTTCTTCAATGATGGCTTCAAACGGGTCGATGTCTTCTTTGTTCACGGGTTTCATGCCTAATACCACGTCGCCGTACATCTGTACGAAGCGGCGGTAAGAGTCCCACGCAAAGCGAGGGTTGTTGGTTTTGCGAGCCAGTCCTTCTACTACTTCATCGTTCAGACCCAGGTTCAGAATGGTGTCCATCATCCCCGGCATGGACGCTCTGGCACCCGAACGTACGGAAACAAGCAACGGATTTTCCACATCACCGAACTTCGACTTCATCAGGGCTTCTACTCCCTTGATGGATTTTTCCACATCGTCTTTCAGCAGCGCAACCACTGCGTCTTTTCCTTTTTCAAAATATTCGTTGCAGACTTCGGTTGTTATGGTGAATCCGGGAGGTACAGGCACCCCGATCAGGTTCATCTCGGCCAGGTTCGCGCCCTTGCCACCCAGAAGATTTCTCATGTCAGCTTTTCCTTCAGCTTGTCCGTTTCCAAAAGTATAGACTCTTTTCTTTTCCATGTTTTCTTATATTTGATAAGGTTCAATAATGTTTTTCGTTGGTCAACCGCTGGCAAATCTATATATATTTTATTGAATCCCAAATTTTGTGAAGATATTTTTCGATATATTTTGCAACATAGAGTTTGCAAAATGAACTTCTTCGAAAAACATGGAAGAATATCAGGAAAAATGTATAAATTTGCTCCCAAATTGGTTTTATTGAAAAGAACGTGGCAAGAAAGAAAAAAGAACTGCCTTTACTGGAGAAGGTAACGATAACAGACGTAGCCGCAGAAGGAAAAGCCGTGGCTAAAGTGAACGAGTTGGTAATATTTGTCCCGTATGTAGTGCCGGGCGACGTAGTCGATTTACAGGTGAAGCGCAAGAAGAACCATTACGCCGAAGCGGTGGCGGTAAAGTTCCATGAGAAATCACCCCTGCGCACGGAGCCGTTCTGCAGTCACTTCGGAGTGTGCGGAGGATGCAAATGGCAATGTCTTTCTTACGAGGAACAGCTCAAGTACAAGCAAAAACAAGTGTTCGACAACCTTACCCGCATCGGGAAGGTGGAACTGCCGGAATTCCGTCCTATCTTAGGCTCGGAAAAGACCCGCTTTTACCGTAACAAGCTGGAGTTTACATTCTCCAACAAGCGCTGGCTTACGGAAGAGGAGGTGAAGCAGGATGTAAAGTACGACCAGATGAATGCCGTGGGATTCCACATTCCGGGGGCGTTCGACAAGGTGCTGGCCATCGACAAGTGCTGGTTGCAGGACGACATTTCCAACCAGATCCGCAATGCCGTACGCGACTATGCCTACGCGCACAACTTCCCGTTCTTCGACTTGCGCACGCAGGAAGGACTTCTTCGTAACATCATGATCCGTACCTCGTCTACGGGCGAACTGATGGTGGTGCTGCAGTGCAAAGTGACCGACGACGAAGGCCGCCGCAAGATGGAAGAGATTCTGCAGTTCATGGCCGACAGCTTCCCGCAGATTACTTCGCTCATGTATGTCATCAACAACAAGTGTAACGACACCATCGGCGACCTCGACGTGGAGGTATTCAAGGGCAACGACCACATCTTCGAGGAGATGGAGGGACTGCGCTTCAAGGTGGGACCGAAATCGTTCTATCAGACGAACTCTGAACAGGCCTATAATTTATATAAGGTGGCACGTGAGTTTGCCGGACTTACGGGCAACGAGCTGGTGTACGACCTCTACACGGGTACGGGTACCATCGCCAACTTCGTGGCACGCCAGGCACGCAAGGTGGTGGGCATCGAATATGTGCCCGAAGCCATCGAGGATGCCAAGGTGAACTCGGCCCTGAACGGCATCGACAACACGCTGTTCTATGCGGGCGACATGAAGGACATCCTTACCAACGACTTCATTGCGGAACACGGACGTCCGGATGTCATCATCACCGACCCTCCCCGCGCAGGTATGCACAATGACGTAATCGACGTGATTCTGGCTGCCGAGCCGAAACGCATCGTCTACGTGAGCTGCAACCCGGCCACACAGGCACGCGACCTCCAGCTGCTCGACGGCAAGTACAAGGTGACTGCCGTACAGCCTGTCGACATGTTCCCTCACACGCATCACGTGGAAAATGTCGTGCAACTGGAAAGACGCTAAACACTCTCCCCTATCTTCTAACTTTTAACTGACGCAACAAAGTGGCAAGAAATAACTCTGGCAACAACGGCCGACGCCCTATCCCGCGTGCCGCAGCCAAATATACAATCTATCCGGTCAATGAACCGGCGGAACTGATGGAGTTCCTTATGAAGAAGATGGACGGCATCAGCCGCACGCGCGTAAAAGCCTTGCTGGCCAACCGCGTGGTGCTGGTGGACAACAACATCCAGACGCAGTACAACTTTCCCCTGAAGCCGGGCATGAAGGTGCAGGTGAGCCGTGAAAAGAACAAACACGAGTTCCGCCACCCCATGCTGAAGATTCTCTACGAGGATGCCTATCTCATCGTGGTGGAGAAGAAGGAAGGACTGCTGTCCGTAGCTACCGACCACCAGAAGGAGCGTACCGCACAGCACATTCTGAATGAGTACGTGAAGCGCACGCACCGCAGCAACCGCATCTTCGTGGTGCACCGTCTGGACCGCGAAACCTCGGGCATCATGATGTATGCCAAGGATGAGAAGACGCAGCACACGCTCCGCGACAACTGGCACGACATCGTGTACGACCGCCGCTACGTGTCCATCGTCATGGGCGACATGGAGAAAGACCAGGGCACCGTACGCTCCTGGCTCACCGACCGCAAGCTGTACGTCAGCTCCTCGCCGGTAGACGACGGAGGCAAGCTCTCCATCACGCACTACCGCACCATCAAGCGGGCCAACGGCTATTCGCTCATGGAGCTGCAACTGGAAACGGGACGCAAGAACCAGATTCGCGTACACATGCAGTCGCTCGGTCATCCGGTGGTGGGCGATGCACGTTACGGCTGCGAAACCGACCCGCTCGGACGTCTGGCACTCCACGCCTTCAAGCTGTGCTTCTACCACCCGCTTACGGGCGAACGGATGGAATTCGAGACTCCCTATCCTGCCCCGTTCAAGAACCTGATGCTGAGAAAATAAAAACAATATATGATAAAAAACCTGATTTTTGATTTCGGAGGGGTCATCGCCCCTATCAGCCGCGAACAGGCGGTGGAAGCGTTCCGCCAGTTAGGAGTGGCTGATGCCGACCAGCGCCTGGACAAATATCACCAGACGGGAATTTTCCAGGAACTGGAAGAAGGAAAAATTACCCCCGATGAGTTCCAGGAAAAACTGGGACAATTGTGCGGCGGACGCACACCCAGCTGGGAGGAGACGCGCCAGGCATGGCTGGGCTATTTCACCGGACTGGACGAACGCCTGCTCGACTGCCTGAAGGAGCTGCGCAAACGCTACAAGCTCTTCGTGCTGAGCAACACCAATCCTTACGTGATGGACTGGGCCTGCAGTCCGGCATTCTCCTCAAAGGGGAAACCGCTCACCGACTATTTTGACAAGCTCTACCTCTCCTACCAGATTGGAGTGACCAAGCCCGACCGGCAGATTTTCGACTTCCTGATAGCCGATGCCGACATTCTTCCGTCAGAATCGCTCTTCATTGACGACGGGGCCGGCAATGTAAAGGCAGCCCACGAACTGGGTTTCCAGACCTACTGCCCGCATAACGGCGAAGACTGGCGCGATGCGCTGGCTGTCCTGCTTCAGAAAGCCTGACCAGGCACAATAATACATCTCCATAGCGCCCTGCACCGGAAACTTTTCCACCGGCTGCAGGGCTTTTTTATGCGCCAATCCCTACCTCCGATAGGGAAATTCCCCCACAGGAATAGGAAAAATCATTCGTTTGTATGATTTTTTTCGGATACCTTTGTCACATAGAGGAAAACAAACACACAAAGAGTTATGAGAACAAGGGTAAGAAAATTCATATATATGGCGATGCTGGTCGCACTGACACTCGCTTTCCCGTCGTGTAACGTGGAAATGGAACTGGGAAACAACACCCTGGAATATCGTGAACGCACAGCTTATCTCTGCAGCTACGACTGGCAGGACGACTGGTACGACGACTACGGCTTGCATCACTTTCAGGTGCTGCGCTTCTATACCAACGGAACCGGTGAAGACTTTATCCGCATTCAGGATGCCCGCGGACGTTGGGAGGAATATACCTACACCTTCACGTGGGACTGGTACGACGCTTTCTACACCAGCATCCGGCTGAACTACGGCCGAGGCGACTACTCCTACATGGACAATATCCGCCTGGGAGAAGGACGAATGGAATGCCTGCTCGACGGTGCGGCAGTATGCTTCTATAGTTATTAAAAAAAATCAGTAAGAAAAACCGACAGATAAAGCGAACAAAACACGAAATCTGTTTGTTATAGAAATAAATCACCAAAGAATTTCATGTTTTCTTTTTTAAGATAATTAATTTTTTAGTTTATTCGTTCAAAAAAAAACGTATCCTGCCGTGAGACAGCGATACGTTTTTTTATGCAATGAACACAAGAGTTCCGCCCGTGGGGTCAGCTCATGCTGCCGCCCACGATGTCCAGCAACTCGTTGGTAATCGCCTGCTGGCGGCTCTTGTTGTAAATCAAGGTCAGTTCCTGAATCAGGTCGTTTGCATTGTCCGTGGCAATCTGCATAGCCATGGTGCGCGCGGCATGTTCCGAAGCCGTGGAGTCAAGCAGCACGGTGTACATCTTCATGCGGAGCACCTTGGGCAGCAGCTCCTCCATCACCTGTTCCGGCGACGGCTCGATGAGGTAATCGGCCTGCATGGTTTCCTGCTCCTCTCCCTTCTCGTCCGCATGACCGGCACTCAGGTCGAGCGGCAAGTAAGTTTCCCGCGTCAATACCTGCGAAGAGGTCGACTTGAAGTGGTTGTAGAGCAGCTCCACCTGCTGAATCTCACCGCTGGCAAACCGTGTCATCAGCTCGGCAGCCAGGTCAGCTGCTTCCTGATAGTTCGGTTTTCCGCTCATGTGCTGATAACCGCCGGCCGCCGTCAGTCCCTCCATCTTCTTCACCGCATCGGCCACCTTACGGCCCACCGGATAAATCAGGATGTTCTCACGGCCCACCTTCGGCTCATACTCTGCCACCACCTCGTTCAGGTGACGGATGACATTGGCATTGAATCCGCCGCACAGACTGCTGTTCGAGGCAAACACCACCACGGCCACTTTCTTCACTTCACGTTTCACTGCAAAAGGCGATTCCACGCTCAGCTCCGCGCCCAGGAAATTACTGAGCATGCGGTGCAACCGGCGTTCGTAGGGAAGCATATTTTCAATGGCCTCCTGCGCCTTGTGCAGCTTGGAAGACGCCACCATCTTCATCGCCGAAGTAATCTTCAGCGTGCCGTGGATTGAGTTGATTCTTCCTTTAACTTCTTTCAGTGATGCCATGGGATTTATGCTTTAAATTGTCCGGCTGCGTCTGCGGCCACTTTTTCAATGAGCGACGTAATTTCGTCGGTAATCTTTCCGGAAGCCAGCACGTCGAGCACATCTTTCTGATGGTTGGCACGCAGGTAAGTCAAGAACGCATCCTGGAAGGCACGTACCTTCGAAATAGGAATGTCGCGCATCAGTCCGTGTGTACCACAATACAGAATAGCCACCTGTTCGCCTACCGGCATCGGTGAGTACTGCGGCTGAATCAGCAGCTGGTTGTTCTTACGTCCACGGTCGATGGCCATGGCAGTCACAGAGTCCATGTCGCTGCTGAACTTCGAGAAGGCCTCCAGCTCACGATACTGTGCCTGGTCAATCTTCAGCGTACCGGCCACTTTCTTCATACTCTTTATCTGGGCGCTACCACCTACACGCGATACGGAGATACCCACGTTGATAGCCGGACGGAATCCCTGGTTGAACAAGTCAGTTTCCAGGAAGATCTGACCGTCGGTAATGGAAATCACGTTGGTCGGGATGTAGGCAGACACGTCGCCGGCCTGTGTTTCGATAATCGGCAGGGCGGTCAGTGAACCTCCGGCCTTTACCTTGCCCTTCAGGCTGGCTGGCAGGTCGTTCATCTGTTCGGCCACTTCCTGCTGGTTGATAATCTTCGCCGCACGTTCCAGCAGACGAGAGTGCAGGTAGAAGATATCACCCGGATACGCCTCACGTCCTGACGGACGACGCAGAATCAGTGATACCTCACGGTAGGCCACAGCCTGTTTTGACAAGTCATCGTACACCACCAGTGCATGACGGCCGGTGTCACGGAAGTACTCACCGATAGCAGCTCCTGCAAACGGAGCGAAATACTGCATGGCAGCTGGGTCGGAAGCCGTAGCAGCCACCACGATGGTATAGTCCATCGCACCCTTCTCACGCAGTGCATTCACGATGCTGGCCACGGTAGAACCTTTCTGACCGATAGCCACGTAGATACAGTACACCGGATTTCCTGCCTCGTAATTGGCACGCTGGTTGATGATGGTATCGATGGCAATGGCCGTCTTACCTGTCTGACGGTCACCGATAATCAACTCACGCTGTCCGCGGCCGATAGGAATCATGGCATCGATAGCCTTCAGTCCCGTCTGCAGCGGTTCCGTTACCGGCTGACGGAAGATAACCCCCGGTGCCTTACGCTCCAGCGGCATCTCGCACAGCTCTCCGCCAATTTCGCCGCGCCCGTCCAAGGGCACACCCAGAGGGTCGATTACACGTCCCAGCATCGATTCTCCCACGTTGATGGAAGCAATGTGCTTCGTACGCTTCACAATCATCCCCTCCTTAATCTGGTCGGTCGGACCCAGAAGCACTGCTCCCACGTTGTCCTCCTCCAGATTCATCACCGTTCCCATGATACCGTTTTCAAACTGTAGCAACTCGTTGGCTTCCGCATTACGCAAACCGTAAATACGGGCCACACCGTCGCTCACCTGAAGCACGGTACCCACTTCGTCGAATTTCAGCGAGTTGTCAATCCCCTTCAACTGTTGGAGCAACACCTCTGAAACTTCGCTGGGTTTTATTGTATTTTCTGGCATAATTCTTTTTAATTAATAATTAATAATGAACAATTAAAAATGAACAGTGAATAATAGGAATCGTTTTTCATTATTCATTCTTCATTATTCATTGTTTACACTATTCTCCTGTTTTTCGCGATAAACTGCTGTTTCACGCGCTTCAACTGGTTCGCCACACTGGAGTCCAGGCGGAAGCCACCCAGTTCGATGATGTATCCTCCGATCAGGCTTTTGTCCACCTTCTCTTCCAGAATCACCTCACCGTGCGTCTTCTCGGCAGCCAGTTTCTGCAAGTGTGCCACAAGCTTGGGCGAACTGACGGCAGTGGTAAGCTTTCCGATGAGGATGTGCTTGTCTTCCTGATACAGGTCGATGTACGACCACATCATGAACTGCAAGACCTTCTCCCTTCTGTCTTCCAGCACCAGGCTGAGAAAACGCGTCATCACCTGGCTTACGTCCTTTCCACCCGAAGCCTCGCAAAGCAGCTCCAGCTTCTTGCTTCTCTCCAGCACCGGATTTTCCACGGCACGCCGCAGGGCGGGCACCTCGGCAAAGTGTGCAGCCAGCGTCTTCACCTCTTTGTACACCTTGTCTTCCAGCCCTTCTCCCTTCGCGTATGCCAGCAGTGCCTTCGCGAAACGTCTTGAAACGACTCCTGTATTCATGACACGTTATTTTTTAGAAGTTTCAATCATTTCATCCAGCAGACGGTCAATCAGCGCAGCCTGTTCCTTTTCATCGGCCAGCTTGTTGCGCATAATCTTCTCTGCAATGCCCACTGACAACACGGCTACCTGGCGGCGGATGTCACGGATGGCACTTTCCTTTTCCGTTTCAATCTGCTTCTTCATCTCCTCCATCAGGCGGTTGCCTTCGGCGAAGGCCTTCTCCTGAGCGTCCTTGATGATGCGGTCGCGCGTAGCAGCAGCCTCACTCAGAATGCGGTGCTGTTCTTCACGTGCCTGTGCCAGGAGTTTCTCCCCCTCCACCTTCACGTTGGCCAGCTGTTCGTTGGCCTCGCGCGCCGCCTTGAGCGAATTGTCAATGTATGCTTTCCGGTCCTCCACCATCTTCAGTATCACCGGGAAGCCGTATTTCGCCAAGACGAAGAACACGACTCCGAAGGTGATGACCATCCAGAACAGCAGCCCCGGATCCGGAGTTAATAATCCCATAACTTATTGTTTTATTTTTTTACAAGAACAAAGTCAACAAACAAACCACGATAGCAATCAGTGCCACACCTTCTACCAGCGCAGCAGCGATAATCATGTTCATACGCAAGTCGCCTGAAGCTTCCGGCTGGCGTGCAATAGCTTCCATAGCCGAGCTACCAATCTTACCGATACCCATACCGGCACCTAAAACTGCAATACCTGCACCGATAGCGGCGCCCAACTTACTAATACCTACACCTGCAGCTGCCTGCAATAAAACTGACAATAACATAATTTTCTTGTTTTAAAAGGTTATACTTTAATTTTTTTTGAATCAATTATTTTTCGGCATGTTCCTTCACCTGCGACAGACCGATAAACACGGCCGACAGCATCGTGAAGACGTATGCCTGGATGAATGCCACCAGAATTTCCAGCGCATTCATGAAAATATCGAATGCCACCGACACCACCGTCATCGAGCCGTTGATTACCGGACCCGACTTCACCGTAATGAAGATAATGGCAATCAGACTGAGCACGGCCGCATGTCCTGCCATGATGTTGGCAAACAAACGGATCATCAGTGCAAACGGTTTGGTAAAAATACCGAAGAATTCTATCAGCGGCATCATCGGTATCGGTACCTTCAACCACGTAGGCACATCGGGCCAGAAAATTTCTTTCCAGTACGCCTTCGTACCATACACATTAGTCATGATGAACGTGCACAAGGCCAGCACCAAGGTAATGGCAATGTTACCCGTCACGTTAGCACCTCCGGGGAAGATAGGAATCAGCCCCATCAGGTTGTTCACCAGAATGAAGAAGAACGCCGTGAGCAGATAAGGTGCGTAGCGGCGGTAATTCTCGCCGATGCAGCCCTTAATCACGTCGTTGTAGATAGAAAGCACCGTGGCCTCAATCATGCCGACGCCCCCCTTGGGTGCCCCGTCTTCCAGCGGATGTTTCTTGTACCAGCGCACGCAGCTCATCATGATGACCAGCAGCACCGCACTGTTGATAAACAAGCCCAGCACATTCTTCGTGATGGAGATGTCCAGCGGACGCACCTCCTCGCCGGCCGCATTGCGTTCCACGATCTTGCCGTCGTAGGCACCGCCCTCGGCCACGTACAGACCCTCATAAGGACCTTCCTCCAGCCGGGCAGACGAGAACACATGCCAGCCCGTACTGCTTTTCACGATCACCGGCAGCGGAATGCTTACCTCCGTATCGCCAAACTTCGCAATGTGCCACTGGTAGGCATCGCCAATGTGTCCGAACACCAGTTCGTTCACGTCGATGTCCCCCTCAGCGGCCTGTGCCTTCGTCAGCGCAGCCGGAACCGCCATCAGCAGTAACAGCGTGATGATTATGTACCGTAATTTTTTCATCATTAGCTTTTTTTCTTAGTTTGAGTTTCGCTTCAAAAAGAAGGAAAAAACGGGTTTCGAATATCAGAAACGCAAAGTAGAAGAAGATGAAGGTCAGCATGAACGCCACCACTTCATGTCCTATCACAAATCCGTAGAACATCAGCAGCATGGCACTGACAATGAATTTCAGTACCTTGCACACCAGATACGTCATCGCAATCCGTTCCAGCCCCACGCGATAGTTGAACGCGAACATTTCTATGTACAACAGGCCGAAAAGATAGAAGAATATCGGAATGGCCGGAAACCACAGGAAATACCTGTCGGGAATGAACAGATGATATACCACGGCGACGAGCGTCGTCAGCACGATTCCAATCACGGTCAGTTCTTTTATAAATTTCTTCTTAACGGTCAACAAAAACATAGTATCGTGCGGTTTTTCATCCGGAAAGCCGCCAAAAACATATTCGGTTCATCGCCTGCTTCGCTCCTCTCAGAGTTCCACACAGACTGAAATCTGATTCTCCTTGACTTCCACGAATCCCCCCTTGATTTGCAGGGATTGCGTTTCCTGTCCGGCCACGTATTTCACTTCCCCGGCCGAGAGCGTGGAAATCAGCGGGGCATGGTTGGCCATGACCTGAAATTTTCCTGCGCTTCCCGGAAAGGTAGCCTGGCTCACTTTTCCTTCGTAAACCAGCTTTTCGGGTGAAACGATAACCAGATGAAGTTCTTTCATATTAAGCTATCAGCTTTTAACTTTTTACTATTAATTATTAACTCTCAGCCGCTTCCATCAGCTTCTTACCCTTCTCAATGGCGTCCTCAATGGTACCCACGTTCAGGAAAGCCTGTTCAGGCAGATAGTCTACCTCGCCGTCCAGAATCATCTTGAATCCCTTGATGGTGTCTTCTATGGAAACCATCACGCCCGGCACACCCGTAAACTGCTCGGCCACGGCAAACGGCTGCGAAAGGAATCGCTGCACGCGGCGGGCACGGTTCACCGTCAGACGGTCTTCATCCGAAAGTTCATCCATACCTAAGATAGAGATAATATCCTGAAGTTCCTTGTTGCGCTGCAGAATCTGTTTCACGCGCTGAGCGGTTTCGTAGTGCTCCTTGCCCACAATCAGCGGGTCGAGGATACGCGACGTAGAATCCAGCGGGTCTACAGCCGGATAGATACCCAGCTCGGTAATCTTACGGCTCAACACCGTAGTGGCATCCAGGTGCGTAAAGGTAGTAGCCGGAGCAGGGTCGGTCAAGTCATCGGCCGGCACGTACACCGCCTGCACGGAAGTAATGGAGCCGTTCTTCGTAGAAGTGATACGTTCCTGCATCTGTCCCATTTCCGTAGCCAGTGTCGGCTGGTAACCTACTGCCGAAGGCATACGTCCCAGCAAGGCTGAAACCTCAGAACCGGCCTGCGTAAAACGGAAGATGTTGTCGATAAAGAACAGGATATCGCGCGGACCGTTGTCGCCCGTCTGGCGGTCACGGAACGATTCGGCCAGTGTCAGACCCGACAAGGCTACTGACTGACGGGCACCGGGAGGCTCGTTCATCTGTCCGAACACCATGGCTACCTGCGATTTTTCCACTTCGTTGTAATCCACCTTCGAAAGGTCCCAGTTTCCTTCCTCCATGCTCTTGAGGAATTCGTCACCGTAGCGGATTACGCCTGATTCAATCATTTCTCTCAGCAGGTCGTTACCTTCACGGGTACGCTCACCCACTCCTGCAAACACGGAGAAACCATTGTGTTTCTTGGCAATGTTATTGATTAACTCTTTGATGAGCACGGTTTTTCCAACACCCGCCCCACCAAACAGACCGATTTTACCACCCTTCAGGTAAGGTTCCAGCAGGTCAATCACCTTGATACCGGTAAACAATACTTCCTGGGTAGTGGCCAGGTCTTCGAATTTCGGAGGTTCACGGTGAATAGGAAATCCGTCCGTCTTGTCCAGTTCTTTCATACCGTCAATGGTATCACCTACCACATTCATCACACGGCCCTTGATCTGGTTTCCGATAGGCATCGAAATCGGATGCCCTGCAGGAACGACTTCCATTCCGCGCTTCAACCCGTCCGTACTGTCCATGGCCACGCAGCGTACCGTGTCTTCACCGATATGCTGCTGCACTTCAATCACCAGCGTACGCCCGTCGTTACGGGCAATCGTCATGGCATCGTGGATCTTCGGCAAGGCGTGTTCCACGTCTTGTCCTTCTTCAAACTTGAAGTACACATCGACCACCGGACCGATTACCTGCGAAATGTGTCCAACGATTTTTGACATAAGCAATTATTTTAATTTAAAAGAATGAATCATCCATGGTTCTTACCTATTAAACAAACGTCCCGGGTATTTGTTTAAAGTTTTACCATTTCTGTAACGCAAATGTACTGAATAAACTCTCATATATGTAACTCCATGTAACATTTTTTAGACTGATTCCCCTAATAATAGACATAAATCAAGAGATATCGGACAAATGGTTTTACACTTGTTTACACGGAAGCCGGATATCTAAACAAATATTTAAAGATTCAGGACGTGTGTGCGGCCACACCTACAAAAAAAGCCACATTGCTGTGGCTCTTCTTGTAATAATATGTCTCGTTACACGCGCTTGAAGGTGTAATTGCCTTCCTCAGTGTACATTTCCGATTCAAACGTACAGTCGTACGAAGCTTGAATCTCCTCCTCCGTATACGACAGAATCACCACCCGTATGTTGCGGCCACGGTTGTCCGACAGCGTCAGCACTCCTTTGCTCAGCGTCCAGTTAAACGACTCGCCACGGAACGAAGCTGTACCGTCACTTCTTACCGAGAGCGTCTGTCCCACATGGTCATTCCGGTTCGACTCTTCTTCCGAATTTGTCCAGTCATTCGCCGTCACTTTCCACGTACCGATAATGTCTTCTCTCGACACTTCCACACCCGTCGGGTCTTCCGTGCTACAGCTGGCCATTCCAGCCACCATCAGGATAAAGCTCAAAAAGAGCCATACATTCTTTAGTTTCTTCATTTTCATTTGGTTTTACAGATAATATATAATGCTTATACTATTTCTTTCTCCAGATCGATTCCACCTTCCGCCTTACGGCCAGCACGTTCAGCACCGATACCAGCAGGAAAAGTCCCCCGGCCGTCAGCAGCGCCGGCAGCAGGCTGCCTCCCTGAAAATCGGGCACCATCCGCTGCAGCATGTCCAGATACGCTCCCCGGGCCACGCACACCAGCAGCACGCCCATGGCTGCCACTGCCGCGTTCAGCCCCACCGTGAGCACCTGATACGGACGCGCCACCGCTGCCGGACTGAAGCCTATCATCAGCAGGTTCTCCAGCTTCTTCGTGTTCTTCTGCAACAGCAGGTAGATGCTCAGCATCAGCAGGTAGAACGACAGCACACTGATAATCAGTCCCACCGTGAGCACGATGCCTACCACCATCTTCAGGAACCACGTCGTCTTTCCCGCATCCAGCTTGTCGCCTTCCGTCTCATAGCCTTTCTGCTTGAAATACTTCGCAATGCGGTCGTCCGCCGGATTGTCCACTTCCACAATCAGCCGTGAGGGAGCCGTCTCACCGCCGTCCCCCAGCGTCGCGTTGGCCCAGTCCATGAACGCCTGCGGCACCAGAATCGTGTTCAGCCGGTTGGAGAAACCCACGATACGTCCCTTCATGCGCTCCGTCCGTCCCCGTCCGCTCAGCCGCACGTCCAGCGTCATCATCCCCATCACGCCCTCCGAGAGCTGCGGCAGGTTGCGGCTCTGTGCAAAGCCGAAATTATACAGGTTCAGGTAGTTGCGCGGAATGATAATAGGGATTTCGGTCTGCCCCTCGCGATACGTCCAGCCTTCCAGCCGCACGTCGACAAACTCATCGGGCACCGACTCAAAGAACATGGCCGTAGAGAGCTGCATGCCCGCCATGCCCATGCCGGCCGACACCTGAAACTGCGCCGGAGTGAACGCCCCCGTCCGCTTGGCAAACGGCTGTGCCTCCATGTCGGCTATGTCGGCACGCGAGAACGTGCCTCCCTTGCCCACCAGGCTGCCCAGCGTGCTCACCTGCTTGCTCACAATCACGTAGTCCTTCTTCATGAAACTGTCGCCCTGCGTAAACACCGGCAACACGTCCTTATAAAACTGTATACTCAGCAGCACGATGACCATACCGCACAGGTTGGCCAGGAAAAACCCCGCCAGCTGCGCCACACTGATGTGCTGTCTCAATAATTTCCAGATCATATCCGTCTTCGTTTTAATCCCTTACAAACTCAGCACCCTGTCATACTCCAGCGGCAGGTGCTTGCCAATGGACGTCACAATCACTCCTGCTCCCTGGCGGGCCGCTTCCTCCTTCAGGATGCGTGCCATAATCTGCCCGTTGCCGTCGTCCAGGTGGCTCACCGGCTCATCCAGGAAGAAAAAGTCGGCCGGCTGACACAGCATCCGCACGAAAGCCACGCGCTGCTGCTGTCCGTACGACATCTTGCCCACTTTCACGTCCCACTTGTCGGCGATGCCCAGCTGCTCAAACCAGCCCTTCACCTGCTGCTTGCGGCAGAAGCCCGTCAGCCCGTTCTTCAGCTGCACGTTCTCCCATGCCGTCAGTTCCCCGAACAGGCGGAGCTCCTGAAACAGCATGCTCAGCGAACGCTTGCGGATGTCGGTCCACTGCTTCACCGTGAGTTTCCGCACATTCTCCCCGTCGAAGGTGATAATCCCCTGGTAGTCCGTACGGTACCCGTAAATAAAACTGCAAAGCGACGACTTGCCTGTGCCCGACGCCGCTTCAATCAGATACATCTTTCCCTTCTGGAAAGCCACCTGCCGGTGCCACACGTCGGACACGATTCCGTCGCGTCCGGCGAATACCTCCGGCAGGGTTTGCTGTAATTCTATTGTGTTCATTTCATTCAATGAATAATTAATAATGAACAATGAAAAACGAGTGAATGCTCTTCGTTATTCATTATTCATTATTCACTATTAATTATTAACTATCTGTACCAGCTGCTTCAGCGCATTCTCCTTGCGGTTCTTCAGCTGCAACACCATGCGCGCCTTGGTCGGTTCATCCGATTCCACGCTCAGGTAGTCCAGCATGCTCACGTATGGCACCTGCGGAAGCACGGCAGCCAGTGCCTGGAAGTTTACGTTCAGGTAGAAATGCTTGTCCTTCACGTCCTTGGCCCAGTCACAGTCTTTCAGCGACAGTCCCTTCACCTCACGGCCAATCAGGTCTTCCTGATTCGTCAGGTAGAAGCGGTCATCTTTCACGCCCAGCCAGAAAGACACCGGTCCGCGGCCCATGCCCAGCATGGCACCGTTGGCAGCCACAAACTGATAAGCATTCTCGCCCTTGTTTACCAGGCGCATCTGTCCGTTTGTCATGGCCAGCATCGGTTTCAAGTCCTCAAACGTGCGCATAAAGTCACTGTTCGTCACGTCGGCATACAGGATGAAGCCCGGCTTCATCGACATTTCCGGCATGGCCACTGCCACGTCACCCTTCACCGCCTTGAAGATAGCCTCAAAGTCGAGCGGCATCATCGAGTTGTCCAGCTCCTGACGCACCGTCGGGTTCTCGCGCAGCAGTTCGTACGCCTTCTCACCGTTCACGTTGGCAGCCATCCAGCCCACCGTATTGGCCGGAAACGTCTTCAGGTACGTACCGTCCAACTCACCGCTCACTTCCGCCTGCTTCTTCAGCAAGTCCTTGAACTTGCCCTCCAACAGCGTCTCCACTTCCATCACGGCCCTTCCCGCCTGGAAATCGAGCGTAGAGAATATCTTTAAATCATTCAGGTTCAAGTCAGCCGGCAGTCCCATGGTCATCGGTCCCCAATAACTCTTCGGCATGACATCCAGTGCAGTCACCATGGCCACATCCTCGTCGGCATCCTCTAATTTCTTGAATTCCGGAGTGCCCGAATAGCCCTCCCCTTTCTTCTGGCGCAGCCACATCGAAGCCTGATGCTGAAAGTCCTTCGGGTTACCGTTGCCCGCCAGCATCATGAACGCATCGTCCGTCCAGGCCATCAGTCCGCCGCCACCCACGGTCCAGCGGCAACCGTCGCCGTCGGCAGGAGCCTCACACGCCTTCTGCTCCTGAAGCATTGCAATCAAATCTTCCAGTTTTCCCTTGTCGGCCATGCGCACCAGCACACCGCCCATCTCCATCTGAGAAGCCCCAAAGAAATACACCCGGTCGGTCAGTTTCAGTCCGCTTTCCTCCGGATTCTCCATCAGTTTGTCCACCAGGGCATCCGCATTGCCCTTCAGGCTCGATTTCATCATCTGCCCCATCGACTGCTTTGCCTGATCGTTCAGGTCACACTTCTGTGCCATTTCCATCAGGTCGAACGAGAATACAGCAGCCGCATCTTTCGGCAATGCATTGGTATAAGGATTACTCTCCCCGCAGGCAGACAACAGGAAAGCCATACCCAGTGCTAGGCTTCCCATCCATTTCCATGTCTTTTTCATAATCATTTATTTAAAAGTTACACATCACCTTCATTCCGCGTGTGTCAGGTTCATCAGGTGTACGGCCACCAGCGCCGCCGTCTCCGTACGCAGACGCGACTTACCCAGGCTCACGGCCTGAAAACCTTTTTCAGCCGCCAGTGCCACTTCCTCCGGACTAAAGTCCCCCTCCGGGCCAATCAGCACCACGGCATCCTCGTCCTTGCGGAGCACATCGCGCAGAAGGGGCTTTTCCCCCTCATAACAGTGCGCAATGAACTTCTGCCCCGTAAATTCCCGCTCCATGAAGCGGCGGAAATCCGTCATCTCGTTTACCACCGGCTTGCGCGCCTTGAGCGACTGCTTTACGGCCGACACCACGATTTTCTCCACCCGTTCCGTCTTGATGACCTTCCGTTCCGAAAAACGGCAGTTCAGAAAAGTCAGCTCGTCGAAACCGATTTCCGTGGCCTTTTCCGCCAGCCATTCCATGCGGTCCATGTTCTTGGTAGGTGCCAGTGCCAGGTGCAGATGCCCTTTCCAGAAAGGCTCCTGCTCCGTTTTCTCCACCACCTTCACCACACAGCGCTTCTGCGTGGCAGCCGAAATGACCGCCCGATAGAAGCAGCCTTTCCCGTCGGTCAGGGTAATCTCCTCGCCCACTCCCAGGCGCAACACCCGCAGACAGTGTCCGGCCTCTTCCTCCGGCAGCTCCATGGTTTGCGCAATATCCGGTGCATAAAACACGTGCATAGACTTATTCCTTTTCGTTAGCTTCTTCTTCCAGACTGTCGTCTGTTTCCCCTCTCTCCCTACGAGCCTGCATTTCGCGCTTAATCAGCTCTGCATACTCGTAGTTTTCCTCACGGATGGCCTTTTCCATCTCCTTCTCCAGGTAAAACATCGGCAATCCGCGCAACAGCGCCGCCTGCAAGTGCGATACAGACTTCTTGGCAAAATCCGGCACCCGGTTTTCCAGCATCTCCGTTCTGATATAGAACGGTGCCTCTCCCAAGGTAGCAAGTACCAGCGCATCGGCCAGTTTCACGGTCAGTTCCACCACCGTGCCGTCCGCCTTGCGCATATAGACACTGGTCTGCGGTACCTGGTCTTCCTTTCCCCACAGCACAGCCTTTTCCACCGTAGCCCCATAATGCTCCTTCAGCATCTTCAGCATCTGGTAGTGCACCGAAAGGTCCACCGCCTCCGGCGCATCCAGCGACACGTCCAGCAAGTCTGCTTCGTCGGCATTGATGATAGCCATGAACTTACGGTGCGGCTCTTCCTTCTCTTCCAGCATCATCTTGTAATTGTAGCCGTTTGCCATCAGCATATCCATTTTGTCCGCATCCGTCAGCACCTCATCGAATGTCAGGTCCTTTACCAGTTCTACCGGGTTTATCATCTCTGTAATGTAGCTGACTTTCAGTTCTGTCAGTCCTTCGTTTCCTTTGAATTCCATAGTGAAATCTCATTTTAATTGTTATTACTATTATGCTTATATTTAAATACCACTGAAAAGACTACGGCCACCACCAGCGCATAAGCTGCAAACACGAACCATGCGTAGCTCCAGCCTTCCACCTGCGGCGCCTGCGAGTTGAAGTCCACAAAGCAGTTCACCACCGCCTGCGCACACAGCGTGCCCACCGTAGCACCGATACCGTTGGTCATGATAATGAACAGTCCCTGCGCGCTCGAGCGGATAGACAGATCCGTCTCCTTGTCGACAAACAGCGAACCCGACACGTTGAAGAAGTCGAATGCCACGCCATACACCAGCATGGACAGCACGAACATCCACACCCCGCTGCCCGGGTCACCCAGGCCGAACAGTCCGAAGCGGAGCACCCATGCCACCATGGCAATCAGCATCACCCGCTTGATGCCGAAACGTCCCAGGAAGAACGGAATCAGCAGGATACAGCACGCTTCACTGATTTGCGAGAGCGAAATCAGCAGGTTGGCATGCTGCACGCCAAACGTATCGGCATATTCCGGAATGGCGCTGAAGCTGGTGATAAACGGATTGGCAAACCCGTTCGTAATCTGCAGCGACACACCCAGCAGCATCGAGAAGATGAAGAACACCGCCATCTTGCGGTTCTTGAACAGCAGAAACGCCTTCAGTCCCAGTGCCTCCACCAGCGACTTGCGTCCTCCCTGTGCACGGCTCACCGGACATTCCGGCAGCGTCTGGGCATATACAGCCAGCACCACGCCCCACACCGCACACGTAAAGAACTGCATATAGTTCGACTGGAATCCCAGCAAATCTACCAGCCACATGGAACAGATGAAACCGATGGTGCCGAACGTACGTATCGGCGGAAAAGCCTTGATGGTGTCCAGTCCCGCCTTATCCAGCGCCGTATAGGCCACCGAATTCGACAAAGCCAGCGTAGGCATGTAGAACGCCACACTCACGGAGTAGAACGAGAACAACGGTGCAAATTCCACCTGCGGTCCCGTAGTCATGGCATAGTAGCCCGCTCCTCCCATAAACAAGGCTGCCAGCAAATGGCTCAGCCCCAACAACCGTTGCGCCGGAACCCAGCGGTCGGCAATGATACCCAGCACAGCCGGCATAAACAGGGACACAACCCCCTGCATAGCGTAAAAAATTCCGATATGTCCACCCAGTCCCACGCCTGCCAGGTACGTACCCATCGAAGTAAGATAGGCCCCCCACACAGCAAACTGCAGGAAGTTCATGACAATCAGTCTCAGTTTCATATTCATATACTCATAGATTTATTAAAGGTTATTTCATCATCGTAGCCAGTGAAGCCAGCATCGTAGCCAGCGAAGCAAACGAAGTCGCATTCGATACCACAGTGGCAAAATTGAACTTCTTCGTCTTGTTCGGCACCACGATTTCGCAGCCCGCCTCAATCTGTTTCTTCCCGCTGCCCTTCACCTCGGCCACCTGTCCGTTCATGTAAATAATGAACTTCTGGCTCTTCTTGGCGTTGGCAGAGTAGCCTCCCGCCTGGCTCAGGTAATACTTCACGCTCTTGCCCTTGGCATACGACACCGTGTTCGGCATCATCACCGCTCCGTTCACCTTCACCGTATTGTTGTATTCCGGCACCGTCAGCACATCGCCCTCGCGCAGCACCAGGTCGGCATCACCGCCCGGGTTGGCCAGCGCCGCTTCCAGGTCAATACCCACCGTGAACGTGCTGTCCACCTTCAGTCCCAGCGAAGTAGCCAGGGTCTCACCGATTTCCCGGCGCACCATCTTCACCACATCTTCCATGCGGCGCAGTTCCTCCTCGTTGGCCACACGGCGCAATTTGGCTCCCCGCACATACGCATAGCGGCTCACCCCTCCGGCCCGCTGAATCAGGCTGCTCAGGCGTTCGCTCTTCGTACTCAGCGTATACTCACCCCGGTACAGCACCTCGCCGTCCACCGTCACGTTCACCTGCTCGGTGTAGCTCGGGCTGCGGCGCACGAACACCTGGTCGTAAGGTTGCAGTTCAAATCCCGCCTCGCCGTCCACCACGAAGCCGTCCTTCAGGCCGAACGAGAAATTCTGTCCGATCATGTCCGGTTCCGTCGTCCCTTTCGGGTCACGGATGCGCCGCGACACGTCCACACGCACCAGCGAAGCCGATTCCTTCAGTCCGCCCGCCGTAATCACCAGGTCCTCCAGGCTCATGTGGTCGGCATACGTATAGCTTCCCGGCTTGTTCACCTCCCCGCTGATGGTCACCTTGCCCATGTCCTGCAAGTCGTGGATACTCGGAATATACAAAATGTCATTCTTCTGCAAGGCGATGTCGGGCGAAGTTCCCTTCAGAATCCCTTCGATGTCCACCGGCAGCACCTCCTTCGTCAGGTTTTCCCGTTCACGATACAGCACCGCGCGTCCCGTAAACGCATCCCCCAGCAGTCCGTCGGCCTTTTCCACCAGCTGGCGCACCGTGTTGAGCGAACCGCTCAGTTCGAACACACCCGGATGATACACCGCGCCCTTCACCTCCAGACGGTTGTTGAAGCGGTTCAGGATAGAATCCACCGTCACCACATCCCCGTCTATTAATTTAAACGCAGAATAGTGCATATCGTCCACCGTTTTTACCGAAAATTCTTTTCCATCTTTTCGTAACACCCTGATACTCTTCTTGTAAGCATCCGAAGAAAATCCGCCGGCATACTTCAGCAACGTCGCGGCCGACTCCCCGTTCTTCATTTCATAGAACATCGGGCGTTTCACCTTACCCGTAATCTTCACCAGTTCGTCGTAGGTAGGCACAATCACCACATCGCCGTCCTGCAGGCGGATGTCGTCCTGAATCTGCCCCTTCATGATGTACTCGTACACATCCAGCCGGGCAATCGTCTTTCCGCCACGGGCCACCTGCACGTTACGCAAGCTACCGATGTCGCTCACCCCGCCCGACGCATACAAGGCATGAAACACCGTCGAGAGCGACGACAGGGCATACGTACCCGGCGCTCTCACCTCTCCCATCACGTTCACCTGGATGGTGCGGATGTTTCCCAGCGTCACCTGGATGTTATTGGCCGAATCCGCATAAATCTTGCCCAGTTCCTGCTTCAGCAGCTGGCGGGCATCCTTAATGGTCATGTTGTTCAGGTATACCGGACCCAGATTGGCGATGTTCACGTAGCCGTCGGGCGAAACCTCCAGCCGCATGGTATTCTGGCTGGCCCCCCACACGTCGACAATCACCTCGTCGCCCGGACCCAGCCGGTAGTTCTCCGGAGTAGCCATATTCAGGTTCGGCTGGAAAGTAAGTTTGTCAATGTTGAAAATATTGCGACCGAACACGCCATTCTCGCTGGCTGTCGACACCTTCAGCTCCTGACGTTTCTTCATGGTCTCCTTCATCTCGTCCGTATTCGCACCTTCAAGGGCCGCCTCTCCGTCAGTCGCATTGGCCACCGTCGTCTTCCGCGCCCTCGTACCGGTGTCCTGTACCGCACCGCCTTCTCCCGCCTGAGAAGAAGAAGAGCCCGAAGTGGCAGCGCCCGAATACTGAGACTTCAAGCGCAACAACTGTTCCTGAGTAGCCCCTTTCGAAAGCAGCTCCATGGCAATGGTCTGCTGGTCCTTCCCCTGCTGAAGTGCTTGCTGTACATATTCTATCACCTGGCTGTCGGTCATTCCGCTTTGGGCATACACAGCCGGCCCTCCCAGCAGAAACAACCACAGCACAACTCTAGCGAACTGTTTTCTCATTTTATTGTCTACGTTTTTGGTTTTAATGACAAAGATACATGAAAAAAAATAACCACCAAGCCCCCAGGGAAAGGAATTACGGCATGGGAACCGAAAAAATAGTAAAATCAGACTGTTCCCGCGGTCAATTTACAGGAAACATTCGGGCTTCAAAATATAAATAAAGTTAACAAGACGCATTTTTCTGTGCATTTTACATGTTACATAACATAAAACCCTTACCTTTGCATTGTGTTTTTCATGGTATTAGATTTAAGGTTAATGAAGATTGGGAGTCTGGGAAGATTCCCTTTTTCTATGTTCCAAAAACGCCCCATCAAAATGTTCTGATAAATTCCGGAGCTTCATAATCAGTAATATCCTCAACCGGGAATCTGGCCTTGTTTTTTGCTTTCGCATCCATTACAAACTGATTACATTCCTTACTTGTAAAAATCCCCTTATTCATCGCAATGGTCAGAATATCCAACGTTCCGATATACTCTATACCATTCTCATCACAATAAGGAGCCACATCCCGGAAGTTACTACTGGCAATGGCCTCCTGTCCAAAACGCGCCATCGACATACAAGCCCGTTCTCCGTCCCCCAGCATCGGATTCTCTTTTTTAAGCCGGAAAAACTCTCGCCGGATATTTTCATTGGCATAAGGGAAGGCAACCTTGCATACCTTGCAGCGCTCCATCCACTTGTCCACCTTCCGTTTCCTGTCCGGTTCCGTAGGATGATAGCTGGCCTCCTTGTACACATTCTCTACAATCATCACGGCATGAGGCTGCAGAATTTCCGTCAGCCTGTCTATATAACCGGTAGCCATGAAATGAGAGATGACATCGGCATCCACCAATATTACTTTATTCCTCCCCATATACCTCTTGAGAAACATTAATTTCCATATCCATCAGCAACGAGTAATACTTCGCCTGAGAAATACGCCCCATGTCATACAATTCACGAGCTTTCAAGTTATAATCTCCCACCAGCTCTGCCTGATAGGTCGGATAGTATAACTGTGTGTTATAGCCGTATTCAATGGCAGAATTAACCACATTATTCTTATACAGGTCGAATGTTTTTTTAGTGATCCATTTCAACTCCTTCAACCGCGTCAGAAGTGCAGCCCTTGAGCAAAGGAAATTCTGCTCCACCTTCAGGAGAGTAGCTAAAGTTATTTTATCCACTTGTTGTTCCACAGCAGGAACCAGTTCTTTCAATCCCATTTCCGGAAGCAGAAGATAAGCCGCAAACACATCGGCATTATACTCTTCCTCCTCTTTCTTATCAAACAGTCCCGCATTGTTTTGCGATACCTTGAAATCCTTCTGATACAACAAGTGATACAACTCGTGGCATGCAGTAAAACGTTGCTTGGCATAAGGCAAAGCCGTATTTATCAACATGAAATACTTATCTACGGAGGCCCCGTTTCCATTAATCCGGATAGCCATACCCGAAAAATTTTTATCCAGCTTCTTAAACCACGTAAGAATGTGCTTCTCCTTTAATATTTGATGGATACGCACAGGGTCTTTTGTTGTCACATGCATTTCCTCCCGCAGTCTAGTGGCAAGACATTCTAATTCAACTTTACTTTTCAAGCTCATCACACATCTGAATATAATTTTTTACAATCTTCTGGAACTGCGAGATTTGACTAAGGTCTCCCACGTTACCCGTCTTACGGTATGCACATGCCACAGAAGTCTGGAAAAGCTGGTCATTCTCTTCCATCAGGTCATATTCCTCCACATTATACAGCGAGGCAAGTTTCTCCATCGCCTCCAGAGGAACGACAGTTTCCCCCTTCTCATATTTGACGTATGCCGGCTGACTGATACCCAAATAATCGCTGATTTCCTGCTGAGTATAGTTCAAATGCTCACGAAAAGCCTTAATATTTTTCCCTATAACTTGATCAAGTCCCATATTTTATCAATTAAAAGATTCTTCTGCAAAGATAGCGTTTTTTAAGTTATAAAAAAAGGAATAAAAATCAGATTTATTTCAAAATATAACTTTTATTTAATATCAAAGAATATTTAGAGTGTATAGAGTTAAAAGCGAACAGTTAAAAAGTAAAAGCGGTACAGTCACCGCCCTTCACTTTTCCCTATTCATTCTTCTTTTCTTGATCACCTGGTTAAACCACAGGTGAAGCAGCGTCCAGGCCACCACGTCAATCACGAACACCAGCGTGTTGTTCATATACTGTATGGCCGTGATGGTAAACGCACAGAAGCAGGCCGACATCAGCTGGATAGTCACCAGCGCCTTGCGGGGCGAGAAACCCATCTCCAGGAACTTGTGATGAATATGCGTCTTGTCGGGCATGAACAGCGGCCGTCTGTTGCGCGCACGGCGCAGCACCACACGCACCACGTCCAGACACGGCACCATCAGCACGCTGAACGATACCAGCACCGGACTGCTCTTCACCCTCAGCAGCATATCCGGCTCGTACATGCTGTATTTGATGACAAAAAAGCTCAGAATAAATCCCAGCGTCAAGCTGCCCGTATCCCCCATGAAAATCTTGCGCCCCATGTCGGCATTCCCGAACACGTTGTACGAGAAGAACGGAATAATCACCCCCACCGTCACGAACGCCAGCATGGCATAGCTCCACATCTGGAAATGCACGAACAGCACCCCGAACACCAGCAGTGCCACCATGCTCAGTCCCGACGCCAGTCCGTCGATACCGTCAATCAGGTTGATGGCATTGGTGATGAACACCACCAGCAGCATGGTCAGCGGAATGCCCACCGCCTCCGGAATGAGATAAATGCCGAAAAGCCCGTAGAAACTGTTGATGTACAGGCCCGCCAGCGGAAACATGACCGCCGAGATAATCTGCACCAGGAACTTCCGACGGTAGCGCACCCCTACCAGGTCGTCGCCGATACCTATTATATATAATAAGGTCATTCCGCCCATCAGGAAAAGAAACTCAGAGATCAGCGTCTCCGCCTCCCTCTCCTGCGGTCCGATGCCCAGCACCAGCCGCAAGGCCGTAAACACACAGAGCGAAAAAAGAATCACCGGGAAAAATGTCACTCCACCCAGACGGGGCACCGGACGCTTGTGCACCTTCCGTTCATCGGGCACGTCGAACAGACGCTTCCGCATGGAAATAATCAACACATTCGGAATAATGATACGGCCCAGAATCACCGCCGAGATAAAGGCCAGAACAACGATATACAGATTCTCCATAACAATCTTGGTTGAAATTTGAATATTATTGCAAAGTTACATCTTTATTTCATATCTGCAACAGAATCGTTTCCCGCCACACACAAAAAAAACGGGAGTCAAAGCTCCCGTTTCACCTCAAAGCAAGGACACGCCTTGGTCCATTCATCCGGTTCCACCACCCCGTCGCCGTCCAGGTCCGGACTCAGGTCGCGGTGGCCCACCACCTGCTTGATGCCCGGAAAATCCGCCTTCAGCACCCTCACCAGAATCCGCAGCGAACGCTTCTGCAGTTCCGTGCGCGTATCCGCCGGTCGGCCCTGCTCGTCCAGTCCCCCTTCGTACGCGATGCCGATACTCCGCTCGTTGTAGCCCCGTGCATGCGCCCCGGCCCGTTCCACCGGACGCATGGTACAGATTTCTCCGTCCGTGCGCACATAATAATGATAGCCGCAGCACTTGAAGCCCCGTTTCCGGTGCATCCTGGTCAGTTCAGCAGGCGAGAGCGGACTATCCGCCCTCGTTGCTGTACAATGAATCACAATCATGTCAATCTTTCTCATCACAATCCGGTTTTCTCCCGGTCAGGAGACAGAGAATACACTTCAGCACCCTGACCACAATCCATTTTACCCTCGTCATTTCTCACTGCACCTCATTAAGATTAAGCCCCCAGACCTTCGTCGGTTTCTTCTTCCTTCTTATACTTCACCGGCACCTTTTCGAAAGCCAGGTTGCCGATGGCCTCCTGCATCACCGTGCCCGGGCGGAACAACACACGCACCTTGTCAATCAGCGCGTCCGTGTAAGTATCTTCCGTGTCCGAACCGCCGCCGCTCAAGCTCAGCTGCAACGAGCCCAGTTCGCCCAGTCGCACGATTTCACCGCCCTGCAAGCCTTCCGACACGATGTCTTCCAGCGCCGTCAGCACCGCCATCACGTCGGCACGGGTCACGGTACACATCTGGTGGATACGTTCCGCTATTTCACGGATGCCCATCTCGCCGCGAGCCTGCGACTGCGCATAATACTTCACTTCACCGTTTTCACGGTCTGCCGGGTTCACACGCCCTACAACCGAATAAGTCACTGTCTTTTTCATAAGTCAAAACAATTAATAGTTAATAGTTAAAAGTTAAAAACGAAGACTGATGATTTGTTTTTCGTTTACAAAGGCAAAGATACGACGCGCCGTTCCCGCCGTGTAGACTTATGAAGACATACGAAGACTTTTGAAGAAATTATTTTTTCACTCCCCCGCTCAGGGCTCTCCCAGGAAGCGTACAATCAGTTCCACCTCCGGCTTCAGGAAAAACTTCCGGTTCTTGTCGTAGCCCGCCGCTGCGAGCGCCTCTTCCAGTTCCCCGCACCGCTTGATCCACCGTGCCAGCCCCTGCAGTGCCGACTTCTTGTCCAACTCCGGAAAATACAGCCGGGCCAGCTCATTCTTGCGATACACCCTCAGACAGAACCGTCCGTCTCTTCCGGGCGTTCCCCGCCCTTCCCTCGTATTCAGTTGCATGTATTCCATCTTCCTTTCGTTTAAATTACGAATATAAATATACTCATTTTCAGCCGGATATGCAAATCTTTTCCGTTCTGTTTCCATGGCCGGACGCCACTTTTTTCCTCGCACACCGCCCCGCCAGACTCCTCCCGCGTTATTTGTCCAAACATCAATATTCAGCCCTTCACGCCCAAAAACACCCCAAATCATTGCACAGATTTGAAATAAATCGTAATTTTGCATAATTTACAGAAGCAGAGAGACTAATCTTCCGTTTTTCCGGACGGAAGAAGCAAAGTGAAACCACAAACAAAAAAACAATCTAAAAACAAAATATGAAGATTAAAGCGTTATCACTTCTCGTTTTTATGGCCTGCTCCCCGCTGCTGATGGCACAATCGAGCATGACCGACCAGCAAGTTCTAGAGTATGTAAAACAAGGCATGTCCGAAGGTAAGGACCAGCGCCAGATGGCCACTGAGCTGGCCCGTCGTGGCGTGACCCGCGAACAGGCCGAACGTGTCAAGAAGCTGTACGAACAGGAACAGGGAGTCAGCACTTCCAAGATGAGCGGCACCGAACAGAACGAAGCCCGCCTGCGCGAAGCCACTCAGGAAGAAAGCACCACCTCCGTACTGGAAAATCCGCAGCCTGACAGCCGCGAACTGGCACAGGAAAATCAGGTATTCGGACGCAACATCTTCAATACCCGCAACCTTACTTTCGAACCCAGCGTCAACCTCGCCACCCCTCCCAACTACCGTCTCGGTCCGGGCGACGAAGTGATTATCGACATTTGGGGAACCAGCCAGAACACCATCCGTCAGCAGATTTCGCCCGACGGCACCATCAATATCGAGAAAATCGGTCCGGTCAGCCTGAGCGGCATGACCGTGAGCGAAGCCAATGAATACCTGAAGCGTGTGCTGGGCAAGACCTATAGCGGACTGGACGCTCCCGACGGAACCCTTGAAATCCGCCTGACCCTGGGCAATGCCCGCACCATCCAGATTAACGTGATGGGCGAAGTAGTGCAGCCGGGCACCTACGCCCTTTCTTCCTTCTCCACCGTGTTCCACGCCCTCTACCGCGCCGGCGGTGTGAACGAGATTGGTAGCTTGCGTAATGTGCAGGTAACCCGTAACGGCAAGACCGTGGCCAAGGTCGATGTGTACGACTTCATCATGAAAGGCAAGACACAGGACGACATCCGCCTGCAGGAAGGCGACGTGATTATCGTGCCCGCCTACGAAGCCCTGGTGCAGATCAGCGGCAACGTAAAGCGCCCCATGAAGTTCGAAATGAAGAAAAACGAAACCCTCGCCACCCTGATCAACTATGCCGGCGGTTTCTCGGCCGATGCCTACACCCGCTCCCTGCGCGTAGTGCGCCAGAACGGCGAAGAATATGAAATCAACACGGTGAAAGAAATAGACTACTCCGCCTACCCCATGCGTAACGGCGACGTGGTGACCGCCGAAGCCATCCTGAACCGCTTTACCAACAAGCTGGAAGTGCGCGGTGCCGTGTACCGTCCGGGCATCTACCAGCTCAACGGCGAAATCAATACCGTGCGTGCCCTGGTGAACGAAGCCAAGGGCCTGATGGGCGACGCCTTTACCAACCGTGCCGTATTGCAGCGCGAGCGTGAAGACCTCACCACCGAAATCATCAGTGTAGACGTGCGCAGCATCATGGCCGGCACCAGCCCCGACATCCCCTTGCAGAAGAACGACATTCTCTATATCCCCAGCATCCACGACCTGGAAGACCGCGGCGATGTGGCCATCTTCGGCGAAGTGGCCAAGCCCGACTCGTATTCCTATTCGGACAACATGACGCTGGAAGACCTCATCATCCGCGCCGGCGGATTGCGTGAATCGGCCTCTACCGTACGTGTGGACGTATCCCGCCGTATCAAGGACCCCAAGAGCACCCACTCTACCGACAGCATCGGCCAGATGTTCACCTTTGCCCTGAAAGACGGTTTCGTAATCGACGGGGAGCAAGGCTTCACCCTCCAGCCCTACGACCAGGTGTTCGTACGCCGTAGCCCGGGTTACCAGGCACAGCAGAACGTGCAGGTAACCGGTGAAGTCATTTTCGGCGGAACCTACGCCATGACCACCACCGAAGAACGCCTGTCCGACCTCGTCAAGAAAGCCGGCGGTGCTACCTCGAAAGCTTACCTGCACGGTGCCAAGCTGATCCGCGTGGCGAACGATGAAGAAAAGAAACGCATGCGCGATGTCATCAACCTGATGAACCGCCAGTTCGGTGAAGCCATGATGGACTCCCTGGGCATCCGTGTGGAAGACACCTTCAGCGTAGGTATCGACTTGGAAAAAGCCATGGCCCAACCCGGCAGTGAGTACGACCTGGTATTGCGCGAAGGCGACGTACTGAGTGTTCCCAAGCTGAACAACACCGTGAAAGTGAACGGTGCCGTCATGATGCCGAACACCGTGGGCTACCTTAGCGACAAAAACGCCAACTACTACCTCGACCAGGCCGGCGGCTATGCCCTCAATGCCAAGAAGAGCAAGAAATTCGTTATTTACATGAACGGCCAGGTGGCCCGCATCAAAGGCCGCAGCAAAGACAAGATTGAGCCGGGCTGCGAAATCATCGTGCCGAGCAAGAAGAACAAGAGAGTCAATGTAGGCGAAATTCTGGGCTATGCCTCTTCCTTCGGTTCACTGGCTACCATGTTCGCTACCATCTCTAACCTGATTAAGAAGTAAAGCCATGGAAGAAAACAAGCACTACACTAACCCGGAATATCGTCCGGCTACAGAAGACGACGATGAACTCCAGATAGACTGGATGGGCATCCTCCGCCAGGTTCTCGCCATCCGCAAGAAGCTCTACAAAGCAGCCGCTGTGGGCGTCGTTTTAGGTATTCTCATTGCGCTGGGAACCCCCAAGCAATATACCGTCAGCATTACCCTCTCCCCCGAAATGGGCAGCAGTAAATCCGGCAGCGGACTGGCCAGCATGGCGGCCTCCTTCCTCGGTGGAAGTATTGGCTCCGACAGCCCCGATGCCCTGAATGCCACCCTGACTCCGGACATTGTGACCTCCACTCCTTTCCTTATGGAACTTTTCGATGCCCGTGTGGTAAGTCAGGATAAACAGATTGACACCACCTTCACGGCCTACTTGGACGAACAGAAATCTTCCTGGATGGGCTATGTGTTGAAAGCTCCCGGCATGGCCATCAGCGGCATCAAATCCTTGTTCAGTGATAAAAAAGAAAAAACAGAAACCATACAAGAAGGAACTATTGAACTAAATGAGGAAGATGCGGCAAAATTAGAAGGTTTGCGCCAGCAGATTATGGCCGATGTCGATAAAAAAACAGCCATTACTACACTTTCCGTCACCTTGCAAGACCCCAAAGTCACTGCGACGATAGCCGACAGCGTGGTATCCAAACTCCAGCAGTACATCACTGCCTACCGCACCAGTAAGGCCAAGGAAGACTGCCAGTATCTGGAAAAACTTTACAAGGAACGCCAGCAGGAATACTACGATGCCCAGCAGCGTTATGCCCGCTATGTAGATGCCAACAGTAACGTGGTGTTCCAGAGCACCCTGGCGGAGCGTGAACGCTTACAGAACGACATGAACCTGGCCTATCAGGTGTACAGTCAGGTAGCCCAGCAATTGCAGGTAGCCCGCGCCAAGGTGCAGGAAGAAAAGCCCGTGTTTGCGGTAGTAGAGCCGGCGGTGGTTCCGCTAAAACCGTCAGGCACTAGCCGGAAAGTCATTGTACTAGGCTTCCTCTTCCTGGCTGTAGCCTTTACCGGCGCCTGGGAACTGCTGGGTAAAAAATACTGGCAGCTGCTCAAGGAAGGTCTGAAGCAGAAAGACTGATATCAGGCAGTTTCGGTGAAACGGGCCATCGCCTGACGGTTGCGGTTCACCTCCTCATACGTGTACATCACGACGCGGTATCCCCTCTTTCCCGCCACGCGGAGCTGTTCGAATCCTGCCTTGCGCAGAGCCAGCCCCACCTTGACGGCACTGAGGGGATTCTTCATGCCCCCGTTGATGTGCTGCAGAATCTCGCCCACCGTCAGGAATATACATTCCTCGCCGGGCATCGGCACGCGGAAGAAAGCCAGCAGCAAGTCCGTTTCCAGACTGGCCGTTTCAAACCGCTCGTTGCGCGCATTCACCTGCGCAATCTCCTTTTCGTCAAACCAGTAGCGGAACCCCTCCTGCCACAGCCTCAGGGCCTGTCCGTACACCCCCTCGTAATCCACGGGATGTGTGTAGGGGTCGTCTATGTGCACCACCGTGAAGGGCAGCCAGCGCCGGCTTCCCGTGGGGTCGTTCAGAAATTCCGGCTGGTTGGTCGTGCCGCAGAAACTCGCGATGTGCGGCCGGTTTTCCTTGTAGTGTCCGTAAGCCCTCCGCTCGTTTACCGCCGGCAGCGTCACCATCGCCTTGAGCTGGTTGATGTCCTCCAGACGCATCTCGTCGATTTCCTCCAGGCAAATCAGTGCAAACTCCGAAAGCGCCAGGTTGTCGTCCTTCGTCACCCGCCCGCGGTTGGAACGCACCGAAAAATACCGCTGCAGCTCCGGCGGGAGCAGACGTGCCAGCCAGGTCGTTTTGTAACATCCCTGCCGCCCCACAAACACCAGAATTTCATGATTCGTCACCTCCTTCACCATCAGCGAAGCCACCGTGGCCACCAGCCACTTGCGGAAGCAATCATCAAACAGTTTCGCATCGCCCTCCACCTGCACCGTGGCCGCCAGCCGCCCGATGTGGTCGGTCACCCCGTCCCACGGAGGCAGCGAGCGGAAATACTCCGTAAAAGGGTTGAATTCCGGCACGAACTCCGACTCCAGCACCGAGCGTACATCGCACAGGCGCACCGTGTGCCCCTCCTTGGTCATGCGGCTCCACAGCGAGTTCACCATGCGGTCGGTCAGTTCCACAAACTCCTTGGCCTCGGGATGCCGCATCTCCTCCTTCCCGGTAATCACGTTCTTCCGGAACTCCGCCTGCGTGGTGAGAAACTGCTCAATCTCCTCGGGCGTGGCAAGCTGCGACCGCCCCTCCCCCTTCTTCTCCTTCCTGGCACGAAACAGCTCCGCCTCCCGCCGTCCGTGTGCCTCCGTATCGGCATAGCACGAGCGGAAAATGGCAGCCACATCCCCGTCGTATTCCGGAAAACGTCCGTCTGCCCAGCCGATGGCCTGCTCCAGCGGCAGACCGAATTCATTCATCAGATAGCCCATGCGCATGATGTACTCGTTGTGGTGATGCGGGGCATACACCACGCCCTGCTCGTCCAGCTCCCTGCGGATACGGGCCACCACACGCTCCACCCGTCCCCTGCGAGGCTCATCCGCCTTCTTCATGCGCGAAAGGTCGAAGCGGAAAGGTTCCGCCCCGTCGTGGTAATGCACCTGCGCATCATGCGCCAGTCCGCTCAGTCGCGTGGCATTCTTACAGGCAGGGTCGAAAGCACACTTCGTCAGCTTCTGGTAATACTCGTTTACCTTGCTGAACACCTGGGCGTACAGCGTCAGGCGATCCTTGTCGGCCACCTCCTCCTCCAGACAGTAGCGGCACACCACCCTCACCCCCTGCCCGCTGATGGTGGTATAGGCCAGCACGGTATGCGGATCGGCACACACTTTTTCAAACACCTCCCCCGCCCGTCCTTCGGGCAGATGATCAAAGTCCACCATCGAGAGGCCCGTCCAGCCACTGATATCGGCTCTTCGCTTACCCCCGTCGAAACACACCGCCACGGCAAAGCAAGGGCAGGCAGCCTTTTCCCGACTGGCAGCTGTCTTCTGCCCCTGCGAGCGGTAGTAACGGTATTTTTCGGTGCGGTCGGCCAGCACCTTGTCCTCCCTGATCAGGCGGACCACTTCATCAAGCGTCACCGACACGGGCACCGTGTCGGCATAACCCTTAAAAATACTTAGCATCATTTTGTTCATTTTCTCGTGTTTTATTTTATGATTTATTAAATTTGCAATGCTTTTAGTTTTAATTTACGCATTCTCTTCTTTGGAACGACAAGACGAATGTAACAGAAGTTTGTTAAATTGACAAATGTGTATTGCACGCATGGGTGCAATATTTTAACTAATAATTCACTATAATTTCATTTTTTAAATCAAAAATCTTATGAAACAAGCGAAATTGATTGAATTAGGACAGATGTTGGAAGCGTGGCGTCACCAGGTATTGCCACATGGCCGTACCCTCACCACGCAGGAACTGTGCCGGCTGGCGCCGATGAGCGCACATACGTTTCAAAAAGTTAAAAAGGGCTCCTGACGGATCTGATATTCCTCGGTCGCATCCTTGCCGTGTACCACCGCCTGCTTGCCTCCGACCCGCAGAAGCAGGACGAGTTACTCCGCGATTTCTTCCATTCACTTACCATTGATTTAGAGCGAATTAAATCAGAACAACGCACTCAAACTTCTCACACGAAAGACACAGATCGGAAGTAAAAACCATGCCTTCCCTGCTCCGTCGTTTGACGGGTTGACGGGTTGTCACCGGTTTTTCTAACTTTCTATATACAGGTGTGGAACAAGTATGACAGACTTGTTCCACACCCCGCGTATATATAGTTTATAAAAATGCCTGCCAACCCCGACAACCCGTCAAGTTTTCCTCTCTCTTCATCCCTTCAGAGAACCTCCGAAAACGCCTTTGCGTTTTGGTCCGAACGCCCTTGCGTTTGAAGTAAAACCTACTTGCGTTTGAGAACAAATGCACTTGCGTTTACCCGTGTACGCACCCGCATTTGTCGAACTATAAAAAAACGCTCCTGAAAGGACATAAAACCCTGCAAAAGATTGCATAAGTATCAAATAAACGCTATTTTTGTATCGTCTTATACCGATACGTTTCGTTTATCCTTCCTGACTAAAAAGGTCCGGGAGTGGTAACGGCGAAGCATGCCCAAGACCATACTAATCTGGCTTACCGAGTCGCCCGACTTTAGCAACCTGCTTCGCTACTGCAACCTCATATTCGAAGGTCTGATAGATGCTTCCTCTGCTGAAGAAGTGGGTGAACGAAGAGATGCGGATGATGCAAAACAATGACTCTCACGTGAAAGAAGGAAATAAGAACTTTATTTTCAACTCCACCGGCAACATCATGATTGCCACGACAGAGACCGACTCCAGCAACATGGACGAAAGTAGTCGCCGCGTGTTCAATGAAGTATCGGTCTTTTTTGCCGCCATGACCAGAGCCATCACGAATACTCCCCGTCCGGGAAGCAACGAAAACTACTCCATTTACAATTACGAGGCCCTGGCCAAGGTGATTGGCGGAAGTGGATGTTTCATCCACTGTACGCAGGAAGACATCAAATACACCTCCTCCTCATTTGGAGCCAATTTCAGTAAGGAATTACTCAGCGCACTTTTAGCACTCCCCACAGGTAGTGGTTCTCTAGCTTTTGCCCAGGCCATGATTTCCTCAATCGGCCAAGAAGGACTCAAGCTTTCTTCCGAGTCGGACACCACCAACAGCAAGGTGGGCAACATCGTCTTTGTCTGCGAATTTCTGTTTGGCATGCCCATCATAAGTGCCATTGTCATCTATGCCGATAGCCGTAGCCAAAAGTTCACTTTCCAGGCCGGTCCCTGCGTCAAAACCAGCAGCACGAAGACAGAGATGACCTTACACAAGGATGTGTACATGTTTGTCACTCCGTCGTTCATCAAAGAATATGCGGCCGATTTAGATTCCATCATCACGTCGTCCGAGTACGGCAACTTCGTCAGCTACCTGCAATCCCTGCTGAATGACTCACTTTGGATTGACGGCATCTACGAAGAAGACCGGAAAGTATCCGGCAACGCCCTGACAGACGGTCACACCTATCGGATTGTAGGCCAGAATCTGGGCCACGAAGCAGGAAAACTGACACTCGACGGTAAAGAAATTCCGACCAACAGTTGGAGCGACACAGAAATCAAGTTTACCCCGTCAGGAGTCACGGACACTCCAGCACCTTTGGTTCTGACCACGAAAGCACAGACCGCAGAAAACATGGGAAACTACAAGGTAGTCAAAGCAGACAATAAATAAAAAACGAACAACTCCTATATAAAACAGTTATGAACTACCTGATAGTGGATAACTATAACGAGACTCATTCTAAAAGTATATTGGAGTATATTTTTAAGAAATATATATCAGGCCAAAAGTCCGGCACAATCAGTCTGGATGACATCTATTCTATATTGACTATAGAGAACAACCGTGAAGAAGAATATTCAGAAGCAGAACTGACAGAGTCTGACTTCAGCGATTTAGTCCGCCTGCGTGCCTATCCACAGAACCCGAGTCTGAATGAAGAATACAGGAAAGCATCTGACGCTGCCGGCAAGTCTGCCGTGTTACAGAAAGCCTATACGCAAGGAGGCTACATTTATCTGAATATTAATCCAAGCATCCAGACCAATTACCGCATCCAGCTTAACACGCTGAACAACAAGCATTCTCTGGCTGTCATGAAGACCCTGTACGAACAAAAAGTCAGCATTCATTCCGCCAAGTTTTATGCCCGCTCGCCCCAGTGCGACAAGCCATTGAAAGTAGATAAGGTACTGATTTATTTCGACCAGAAGCAATTGGATACAGTGGCAGAAATATTAAAATCTGTCACGGGGCTGTACACGCTGGAAGCCCTTCCTCCTTTCTGCCAACTGGCCCAGACCAATGACAGGAAGATTTATTTCGGCATGGCAGCGGAAGAACTTCCCGGAGAATCCAGCTTCTCTCTTGAAAGGTCAAAAGATGTATTCCATTACCTAACAGGAGACATTGAAAACAGAATGAACGTATCTCATCGCATAAAGCCAGGGTTATTTCTCAGTTACGACAAAGACCCCGTCGGCTTTGTGAACTCTTGTTTCGATTATGTGAAAAAATTAATCGTAACCATCCAAAATTGGCGTATTGACTAGCATGTCTCTTTCGCATACCTTCGTGCTAAACTTAAAACTCGAAAGATTATGTTTAGCGAAAAAGATTTTGAAAGACTGTGGTTCCTCTACAAGGCCGAGGGTGAGCCCAATGGAGTTTCCATCAACTCATTCTGCATTGGCAACAATAATTCCATACACGGCATTCTATGACTGGTTCAAGAAGACACAGAAAAAGAGCAGGCAGCTTGATGAAATGATAGCACGACTTGATGAAATAGGAAAAGACCTGAAGGAATCCAACCGTAAGATTGATTCCCTTACGAATACCCTGCTTAAGGCAAACAGCAAGGTTGAGAAGGCTGCTATTGAATACAAGCTCCGCGATAAGGAGTATAAGAAACTTGAGAAAAAGTATAATGCCCTTTTAGAACGTCTTTCCACTACAGAGTGACGGTTATAACGTATATATGTATCTTGACAACGAACTTATGGATATAGATCATCTCTGCTGTCTGGCTCATGCAAGGGCAAAGTTCAAGTATGCCTACGACCAGGGAAGCCTGCAGGCAAGAATCTTCCTTGAGCCGAAGCGAACTTATGAGCAAGGCTCTTAACTATCTGAAGAACTTCTGGAGTCAGATCTTTGCCTACAGAAATGACGGAGAATACTCCATAGACAATATGGCAGCAGAAAGGGCGATAAGACCAATCACTGTCCAACGAAAGAACAGCCTGTTCTTCGGAAGCGTGAAAGGAATACAGAACTCCGCAATCTATAATACCTTTATAGAAACCTGCAAACAGGCAGGAGTCTCCCTCAGGGATTACTTCTGCAAGCTGCTAAGAGAATTAAAAAAGGGAAGAACGGATTACGAAAACCTTCTTCCCATGACAATATGCAAATAATAATCGTTAAATTTGTAGATTCTTTTTTAGACGGGTGCCGACTGGCGCCCGTCTAAAAGGGGATACCCTAAAATTGGAAGTTTACAAAAGGCTACAACAATGAATGATATAACGGAAAAAAATAAAAAAATAGCAAAAAACACATTATTATTATACATAAGGATGATTTTACTTATCCTTGTCCAACTTTATACTGTCCCCATCATTCTAAAGACATTAGGCGTTGAAGATTACGGCATCTACAATGTAGTAGGAGGAGTTGTAACAATGTTTTCATTTATTGGCAGTTCATTAGCATCTGGTTCCCAGAGATTTATCTCCTACGAAATTGGAAGGAAGAATAAAGAGCAACTTCATAAAGTTTTCAACACAACAGTTTCCATTTATATTATACTAGCAATAATAGGTTTTATCCTACTGGAAGCTGGAGGGTATTATTTTTTAAATACCCAAATGAACATTCCTGAAAGCCGTATGTATGCTGCAAATTGGGTTTTTCAGTTATCAATTCTTGCCTTTCTTGTTAATCTTATATCAATACCTTATAATTCAACTGTCATAGCTCATGAAAAGATGTCAGTTTTCGCCTATGTCAGTATTTTAGAATGTGTACTAAAACTAATAGCAGCCATTGCTTTACAGTTTATATTATATGATCACTTAATTACTTATTCTGCATTAATTTGCTTTATAGCAATTCTAATACAGGTTATATATCAAGTATATTGCCATCAAAACTTTGAAGAATGTAAAAATTGCAAATTTTCATGGGACTCTTCTAAAGGAAAAGAATTACTAATATATTCAGGATGGAATATAATCGGCTCTATTGCACTTATATCAAGACAGCAAGGGTTAAATATAGTGCTTAACATATTTTTTGGGCCATTACTTAACGCAGCTCATTCAATAGGGCAGCAAATTAATGGAGTCTTAACCCAATTCATTAACAATGTTTATATTGCAACTCGCCCTCAAATCACTAAGCTTTATGCAAATAATGAAACAGATGCAATGTGGAAATTAGTCTTTCATAGCAGCAAATTGGCATTCTATCTTTTAATGATTCTGAGCATACCTTTATTATTAGAACTAGACAAAATCTTAGACATATGGTTACACAATGTCCCTCCATATACATCTACCATAGGCCAACTAATGATAATATCTATACTAATTGAAACTTTAGCTAATCAAATAATTGGAGCTTACCAGGCTGCAAACAAAATTAAACGATATCAAGTATATTCTAGCACTATTATACTACTAAATATACCTATATCTTATATATTTCTACGTTTTTTCCCAAACCAACCAATAACTCCATATATAGTATCCATTATGTTATCCATATTGTATGTATATTCTATTATATGGAATGCTCAAAAAGAACTTAAAATGGATGTAAAAAAATACATCAAACAAGTTTTACTAAACGTTATTATAGTATATTGTATTACAATCTTAATCGTATGGATTTGTATCATGGCATTAAATCCGTCATTACAACGGATACTACTTACTTGCATTATGTCATTAATAGCTTCATCATTAATAATCTGGACAATTGGCTTAGATAAAACAGAAAAGTGCTTTATAATTCAAATCATCAAACAAAAATTAAATAAAAAACAATGAAAACGCCCAAAATCATTGCAGAAATAGGTTGCAATCACAAAGGTGATATGGCAATTGCAAAAGAAATGATTATGACTGCTGCTACTTATTGTAAAGCAGATGTTGTTAAGTTCCAAAAAAGATGTAATAAAGAATTACTTACACCTGAAGAATATAATGCCCCTCATCCAAATCCACAGAATTCTTATGGAAAAACGTATGGGGAACATCGAGAATTCTTAGAATTTAACTTAGAACAACATCGCCAATTACAAGAATGGTGCAATGAATTCGGAATTGAATATTCAACTTCTGTTTGGGATATTACTTCTGCAAAAGAAATTTGTACTCTAAAACCCAATCTGATAAAGGTACCTTCTGCATGTAACTTAAACAAAGGTCTACTTACTTATCTGTGTGACAACTTTGGAGGAGAAATACACCTGTCTTTTGGTATGACAACACGCGAAGAAGAAGAACAAATTATTCGTTTCTTTGAAGAAAAAGGACGCAACAAAGACTTGGTAATCTATGATTGCACTTCAGGATACCCTGTACCATTCGAAGATATATGCCTACTTGAAATAACCCGTCTTCGTGAACTTTATGCTGACCGAGTAAAAGCTATTGGATTTTCAGGTCACCATCTGGGTATTGCAGTAGATTCTGCAGCAGTAGCTTTAGGTGCAGAATGGATTGAACGTCATTATACCTTGGATCGTACTTGGAAAGGAACTGACCACGCAGCTTCATTGGAACCTGACGGTGTTCGCAAATTAGCACGAGACTGCCGTGCAGTAGCTAAAGCATTAACCTATAAAAAGGAGGATATACTTGATATTGAAAAGGTTCAACGAAATAAATTAAAGAAAAACCAAGTTAAATGGTAATTGACCAATGAAAACAATCGCATTTATACCAGTCAGAGGGGGAAGTAAATCTATACCCCTCAAAAATATAAAGCCATTTTGTGGCAAACCTTTAGTCTGCTGGAATATTGAAGCTCTAGAGGATTGTAATTTAATAGACGAAATCATAGTAGCTACAGATTCAGATAAAATAGAAGCAACTGTATTAGCTCAATCGTACAAAAAGACTAAAATATACCGCCGTTCTGCGGAAAATGCTTGTGATACAGCCAGCACTGAAAGCGTAATGCTGGAATATATCAATAATAGACATTTGCCACAAGAAGATATTTTCATGCTGGTCCAGGCGACATCCCCTTTAACAGAAACCAAACATTTTACAGAAGCTTTAGAGATTTATCAAAAAGGGCTATATGATTCTATGCTGACTTGTGTAAGGAATTACCGTTTCTTTTGGAACGAAGACGGAACAAGTAAAAACTACGATTACATGAATCGCCCACGCCGTCAAAACTTTAAAGGCGAACTGATGGAAAATGGGGCTTTTTATATCAACACTGTCAGCAATATTTTAAAATCAGGCAACCGATTAAGTGGAAAAATTGGTATTTATGAAATGCCAGAATATACCGCAACAGAAATAGATGAACCTGACGATTGGATCATACTTGAAAACCTGATGCGCAAACATGTATTATCCAAACGTATCTCTCAGCTACAAATTAAGTTATTCTTATCGGATGTGGATGGAACTTTAACAGACGGGGGAATGTATTATTCCGAAAAAGGAGATGAACTGAAAAAATTCAATACCCGTGATGGTATGGGATTTCAGTTGCTTCGTGAAGCAGGCATAAAAACAGGCATCATAACTTCAGAAAACACTCAGATAGTAACCAATAGAGCCCAAAAGTTGAAAATTGATTTTCTCATTCAAGGGAAACGCGATGGAGGTAAATTAGCTGCTGCTCAAGAAATATGTAACCAGCTGAAAATTACATTGAACGAAGTTGCTTATATTGGCGATGATATCAACTGTCGCGAACTGCTTGAAGCTGTTGGAGTAGCTGCGTGTCCTGCAAATGCCAATATTATAATAAGAAATATCCCTTCTATCAAAATTATGACAGGTAAAGGAGGAGAAGGATGTGTAAGAGAATTTATAGAGGTATTAATGCGTGAATTTAATAAACGATGAAAAAGCAAATAAAAAATATTATAAAGAATGTTGTTAGCTTTTTTTCTAAACTCATATATACATCCTTATGGTTATTAAAGATGCTACTAAAAGAAGACTTTAAAAACTACATTACCACTAAGAATAAATATAATGATAAGCTAGCTGTATTAGGGAATGGACCATCCTTGAAGAATAATATAAACGAAATCAGACAAATGCAGGATACAGATTTCGTCGTTGTCAATCACATTTCTCAGGACTCATTATTTGAACAAATTAAACCTCAAAATTATGTACTTGCCGACCCTCTTTTCTTTGAAGAAGGACATATAACATCAAAAGAAGAGAAAACACTCGAAGCTATCAATAATATAACATGGAAAATGAATCTTTATATACCATATTATGCACGAAAGTCTTATAAAAAATATATAAATAACCCACTGATTACTGTAGAATTCTTCCATGCTATCCCATTCAAAGGCTTTAAGTTTATAAAAAAATACATATATAACAAAGGCTTATCACTTCCTACCCCCAATAATGTTCTTATACCTTCGTTATATGTAGGTATAACCAAAGGGTATAAAGAAATAAAACTATATGGTGCAGATTTTTCATGGATTAAAGAGTTATGTGTAACTAATAGAAATATAGTATGCCGTTCAGATGCTCACTTTTATGAAGATTCAACATCTCATATTAAGCCATGGACAGATTCAAATGGAATTCCGTATACAATGTATTCTATATTAACTACATTAGCTGATGGTTTTCTTAGTTTCTATGAAATTGAGGAGATAGCTAAAGGTACTAATTGTAAAATTTATAATATGAACCCTAATTCATATATTGATTGTTTTGAGAAACTAATTTAGAACATAAAAATATGAGAAAAGGATATAAGATAGTATGTAACACTGCTTCTGGTCGTAGCAGATATATGAAATTATTAATACCGTTTGTTTTATCATGTGACATAGTAGATAGGTATGATTTGTGGGTAAATACGTTAAATGAAGATGATCTTCGTTTTTTTGAGCTTCTAGCAAAAAAATACCCCAAGATTAATTTAATGTATATTGATGATAATAAATTTAATGGTATAGCATCAATATTCGGTTTCTACAGACATTCAATGGACAATGATACAATATACATAAAACTGGATGATGATATTATTTGGATGGAACCAGATGCTATAAAAAAAATGGTAGATTTCAGAATTGAACATCCTGAATATTTTATAGTTTCTCCTCTAGTGATAAACAATGCATCAGGAGCGTATTTATTACAGAATGGTAGAAAGATTGAATTTGAAGAGTATCTCCCAGCATCTATGTCGTTTGCAAGTGCATGGTGTAATGACAGGTCTGCATACGGATTGTTAGATTGGTTTTATAAAAAGATTCAAGATGACACATATAAAGATTTGTATATGGGCGCTAAACCCATAGCGATGCAACGGTTTTCTATTAACATGATTTTATGGTTCGGCAAAGACCTTCAATCGTTTAAAGGAATCATAAACAAAGATGACGAAGAAGAACTATCTGTTGTTATACCAGCTAACCAAGGGAAAGCCAACTGCATAAATGCGGATGTTCTCGTTACTCATTTTGCCTTCACTTTTCAAAGAATAGAACTCGATAAAACAGATATACTCAAAAAATATGAGGCACTCATTCTCAAAGGACTATGCGGAGAGGATGTACTTCACCATTATAAAGAAATATGCCCACTTATTGTAGAAGCTAAAATAAATAAAGATATTAATATTCCACATTATCACGATGTAAGGAAAAAACAGAAAATGACATTAAAAGGTTTTATAGGCCAAATTTCTATTCCATATACATATTATAATATATCAAGACTATATAATTCTTTTCATGAGCATATAGTAAAAATCAAACAGTAGATAAAACAAATTAATCTAATGTAATGGAAAGAAGCAAAGTTAATCGTATTGCCAATTAGGATTAGTAGTATGATAAAGAAAAACAAGAAACTTAACAACTAAAATTCATATCTATAACCAATTTAATAATGAAACCTTACAACTACCTGATTGTTGGTTCCGGTCTCTACGGAGCTACATTTGCACATCTAGCCCACAAAAAAGGAAAGAGATGCTTGGTAATAGACAAACGTTCTCATCTCGGAGGAAATATCTATTGCGAAAATATTAAAGGAATCAATGTACATAAATACGGTGCACATATTTTCCATACATCGAATAAAAAAGTATGGGATTTTATCAATACAATTGTAGAATTTAACAGATATACAAATTCTCCGGTGGCCAATTATAAAGGAAAACTTTATAACCTACCTTTTAACATGAATACATTCTATCAGATGTGGGGGGTCACTACACCAGTTGAAGCAATAGCAAAGATTGAAAAGCAAAGAGCCGAGGTGGTAGCTAAAATGAAAGATGCAGGTGTTACGGATCCACGTAATTTGGAGGAACAGGCACAGATGCTGATTGGTCATGATATCTATGAGTTTCTGATTAAAGGATATACCGAAAAACAATGGGGTCGAAAATGCACTGAACTGCCAGCCTTCATCATCAAAAGATTACCAGTCCGTATGGTATTCGATAATAACTACTTTAATGATAAATACCAAGGAATTCCCATTGGAGGCTATAACAAGCTTATCGAAGGATTGCTTGTTGGTATTGAAGCAAGAACGAATACAGATTTCTTTAATAATCGCACGTATTGGGAAAACATTGCGGAACAGATTGTTTTTACTGGTAAGATAGATGAATATTTTGATTACTGCTTTGGGAAATTAGAATACCGCACCGTTCGCTTCGAAGAAGAGATTCACGACATCCCCAACTATCAAGGAAATGCCGTGGTAAATTACACCGAACGTGAAGTTCCATACACACGCATCATTGAACACAAACATTTCGAAATGTTCGGTGAGGAGGTTTATAACTGTCCTCAAACAATAATTTCCAAAGAATACTCCACAGAATGGAAAGAAGGAATGGAACCCTATTATCCTGTAAACGACGAAAAGAATAATGCACTTTATTTAAAATACAAAGAACTAGCAGATAAGAAAAAAAATGTTATATTTGGTGGACGACTAGCAGAATATAAGTATTATGACATGGCACCAATCATAGAAAAAGTATTAAGTCTATTCTAAGCTATTCCCTTAGAGTACTTATTAGTATATCCTCGTAAAGCTGCCATTTCCCATTTTGACATGATTGCCCCAATATATATTTGTGCTCCATAACATTTTCCAACAATATTTACTTTTCGAAACAAATCATATCAATATTACTTTTAAAAACTATCGTAAGTTTTCCAATTCAGAAGTAGCACTTTCTAGGCGACTCCCTTCCTTCAATCGCCTAAAAAGTGACAAAAACTTGGAAGTTTACTTTTATTAATACACGATATTTACATATAGCTAACTATATGGGAATCTTACTTTTATTATTACTAATTATACTACAACTTAATAAAAATAAGTCGAATTTATTATTTATTCTTTCTTTTATCTTTATGTGGATAACTTTTGGATGGAATGAACAAAATCCAGATAAACATATCTATGAAGACAGATTTGACTTATATGACACAAGTTGGTATGTTACTATTACTGAACCACTATATACATATACAATACATTTATTTCATTGTTATCAATTCACATTCCAGGAAAGTTATATAATTATATCTTGTTTTTTCCTTTCAATATTATTCTTTTACATAAGAAAAACAAGTCGTTATAGGAATTTTACACTCGCATTGATTCTTATATCTATTTATGCAATGATAGTTGTTTTATTTAGAACTACATACGCTATCAGCTTTGTCCTAATAGGATTTTATATACTTTTTTACACAAAGCTTAGCACAATAAAACGAATTCTCATCTATTCAGGTCTGATTCTTATAGCGTCTTTTATTCACTCTATGTGTATTATATACTTAAGTTGTACTATAATACAACTATTCAAGAGAAAAACAATTATCAAACTCACAGTTATAGGTAGTATATGTTCCTGTATATTCATTGTAGGAATAGCCTCAAATCTATTACCTGCTTTTATGGAATATATAAACATGACTGAAAAAGCGACTCTATTCCTCAATGATACAGATCAAGAAAGCAATAATAAATTCATTCAGTTTACACTAGCAGCCCTAAGAGTATTTTCTGTCATTATCATACCATTAGGTATCTATTATTTAGAATCAAACAAGAATAGGCTAAACAATATCGACAATCAAATAATAACCTTAAATATTCTTCTAATCTCAATAATTCCCCTACTATATATTTCTCATGATTTATATAGAATTTTTTATGCAATTGCCATCATAAATTATTGCATGGCTAGTACTCATATTACCAATAAAAAAATATTTATATTCCTAATATTAGCTTCTATAAATATGGGATATTGGTTTATTTGGCGTCCATATTTTGTAGATGTTTTTGTAACAGTGTATACAAAAAATCTTATTATATAATTTCGACACTTTAAATTATAGAAAAAAATTTTTTAAGCATATATGAATTCTCACAAGGTATCAATTATTACTATTGTCTACAATGATGCAAAAGGATTGGAAAGAACTATTAAATCAGTTATCAACCAAACCTTTACTGATTATGAGTATATTATAATCGATGGAGGTAGTACGGACGGAACGATTGAAATTATAAAAAAATATAGTGTCCAAATAACAAAATGGATTAGTGAACCTGATAAAGGTATATATGATGCCATGAATAAAGGTATAAAAATGGCAGATGGCGAATGGATTAGTATGATGAATGCAGGAGATATTTTTGCAGATAGCCATGTATTGAGGCAAGTTTTTTCTTTAAATATCCCAAGCAACAAAACATTCATTTATTCAGATATATATACTTTACGCAAAAATGGACAAAGAATATACCGACCTCTATCATATGATAAAGGCAATTTAATTCATCAAGCAATAATATACAGAAGAAAACTACATGAAGAACATGGCTATTATATAGTTACTAAAAAAATTATAATATCAGATTATTTATTTTTTATGCGTATTCCTATAGAGGAAGTAATGAAAATTAATATAATCATTGCTGAATATGAAGGTGGCGGTGTCTCAGCACAAGGGAATTGGGCATGTCAACAAGCTTATTGCGCAGATGTTGTCTTCAGAAGAAGAAGTTTTAATGGAATGCTCAAAGCCTACATATGGAAAAAATTTAAAAGTATCATACCAGTAGAACTAAAGGATTCTATTAAACTATTTTTAGGAGTTAACAAATAGAACAAACCAATATGAAAGATAAAATTTTTATTTCCATAATTATGCCCGTATACAATTCAGGAAAGTTTCTTGAAAAAGCAGTTATGAGTATACTTAATCAAGGTATCCAAGAAATAGAACTGATTTTAGTCGATGACGGTTCTACAGATGGAAGTGCTGAAGAATGCGATAATTATGCTAAGAAAGATAAAAGAGTCAAAGTAATACATAAAAAGAATGGAGGAATCTGTAATGCCAGAAATGCTGCACTCAATGTTGCAAAGGGAGAATATATTGGTTTTGCAGACCATGATGATGAATATGTATCAGGTTATTTAATGCATGCCCATCAGGTAGCCATAACCAATAATGCAGATTTAGTAAAAGTTGGTAAAAAAGAATTTATAATCAAAGGAGACAAAATCCAAAGAATAAAGTATAGTAAATTACCTTACCAAGTATATTCTAAGCAAGATATTACAGACAAATATTTTCAACTTGTTAATAGTGATGAAATGGATTGCGTATGGGATGGCCTTTTTAAAAAAAGTATTATAGACGATTTTAACTTGCGATTTGATGAAAGATTCAGAAGTGGAGGGGAAGATATTGATTTTGTACAGCGATTTTTAACTCATGTAAAATGTTTTATTACGATTGATGCTATTTATTATTACCACTATATACGTAAAGGTATATCAACCTCGACCAAGTTTAAAGAAGAAAATATTCAAGCACAAGAATTGGTATTCCAAAGTATACTAAATACTATTCATCACTTGGGAATTAATATCAATCAACATCGATTCGAATATACATATTTATTACTCCGTCAATATGTTGCACCTATATGTTCTTTATATGCTAATAAAAACTGTACAATACCGTTTTCAGAAAGAAGAAATGCCATAAAGAAAATAAAAGAGAAATCTTTCTATATAAAATTCAGTGGATTGCAAGATATCTATAAGGCTACAAAAATCTCAAAAAAATATGCATTACTTTATTTCCTGTTTAAATATGGAATGTATAGTAACATGCTCTTATTATATAAATTAAGAAACAAAAATTCATAAAAAATCGCAAAACATCCCGTAACTACGTTTAATAATAAATAGAAACATTTATTTAATATCTCAATTTTGAATCGACCATGTATCCGCTAATCAGTGTCATAGTACCCTGCTACAATGTAGAGAAATATCTACCGCGATGTATAAATAGCATTATCAATCAAACTTATAACAATATAGAAATACTGCTAGTTGATGATGGAAGTCCCGATCAATGCGGTGAGATATGCGAAAAGTACGCAAAGAAAGACAAGCGTATCAAAGTAATTCACAAAAATAATGGTGGACTAAGCGATGCAAGAAATGTAGCCATAGATGTTTCAACTGGAGATTATATCCTTTTTATTGATAGTGATGACTATGTGTCAACAAATCATATAGAACATCTATATAATATAATAATAACATCGCAAGCAGATATGGCAATAGAGTGGGGACAAACTTTTTATGAAGGAGCTATACCAATAATAGATACATTAGATGGAAAGAAAGAAGTAATCTTAAATCCAAATGAAGCATTAGCTAATATGTTTTACCAAAAAGATTTCGATACTAATGCATGGGCTAAGCTATACAAACGAAGTCTTTTTGAAGGTATTAGATATCCTAAAGGTTGGTTATATGAAGACTTACCAACTACTTACAGATTAATACAGAGATGTAAAAAAGTTGTATTTTCAGACTATAAAAGTTACTATTATCTTTTACGTAGTAATAGTATTGAAGGCGCACCTTTTAAAATTCAAAAGTATGAAAGTTGCATAAAGATAATTCAACAATTGGAACAAGACAGGACGAATATGTCTGTTAGCGTCCAAAAAGCATTAGATTGTAGAATAGTCAGCTTCGCTTTTCATATATTATTAGAGGTTCCAAACACTCAAAATAATATTAGAAACAATCTGCTTAATATTATAAAAGACAAACGCAAGAGTGCATTATTTAACAATAATGCTCGTAAAAAAGTTCGTATTGCATGCATGCTAACCTACATCGGTATGTGGGCTATTGATATTTTGGCTAAATATGGCAAATCAAGATAAATGCATATACAGTCAATCCTATTACTTGTTATATTGATCAGTTATGCACCTAGGCCAAAGGTTTTTAGTTATGTGCAGATTACTATGTAAAATTTACAAACAAAAACAAAACACGAATAAGAACAGTAACGATAGAAACAACACTATTCTGCAATAGTTATTATATACGTAACCATTCTATTTTCCGCCTTGACACGCATGTTCCCTAAACCTACCTTTGCGCCGTAACCCTTAAACAACAATGATTATGGCAAAAGAAAAAGTAAACTACCAGGAGGTATATGACCTCTATCAGTTATGCAGTGAGACCAAGGATCTTCGTGAGTTCTGTGCGGATTATGGAGTAAATTACGACAAGTTCATGAACTGGCAGCGTCATCAGCTATGGAGCGAAAAGTTAGGCAAGACAGTTCAGGTTGAGCAACCCAAGGTTGCCAAAGTCCGGATAACCGGCAAGCCTTGCAACAGTCCAACCGTAAAGTTGGAGGTGAAACAACCTGAAGGTGAATCTCCTATAAGATGGGTTAAGCTGCAATTGACATCAGGTGCCACACTGTTCCTGAGAAACACCACAGTTCTTGACTTGAGCCTGTTGCTTAATAAAATGATAGGATGATATGCTTGGACTGAGTGCTAAC
>OGEP01000404.1_pt1 | contig 66844 bp, 45 predicted proteins | sample 1570721 | NCBI WGS metagenome assembly OGEP01 (sample SAMEA2582131, study PRJEB24529) | metagenome | biome: Human gut stool | place: China | collected 2011 | reverse complement strand
GCTTAACCATTCGTTTTTGACAACATTTCAATGACCTCTTTAGTGTTTCCGAACCGACTTTTGCCGGTTTTATTGTTTAACTTTTAATTTTTCGGTAAAAATTTACCGAAGTATTGTTAGTATTGATAATGATTTTATATTATATTTTAGTCCAGTGGCAAATGTAATATTTTTTTATAAGACGCAAATATTTTGGAATAAATTTATTTTGTGGTTCCCTATTTTTTAAAAAGTAAACATAACCATTTTGGTTAAAATATTTTATTGTTTTAGACTTGTTCAGTTAGAATAAATAAAAAGGCTATCTCATTATGAAACAGCCTTTTCCCATTTCTTTAGTTAGAATATTTAGATCAGAATCCCAGTCCAGCTACATGATTAAGCAGTTCATACACTCCACTGCAGATACCCAATACAATGACTCCGATAAGGCAGATAAACAGACCTGTACGGGCCAGAGCCGGTGTGCGGAAGGTGGCTACCGGTGCATCGTTTGGAGTGATGTACATGGCTTTCACAATCAGCAGGTAATAGTAGAGTGAAATAATCGTATTTACCAATGCCAGGAACACTACCAGCCAGTGACCGCTATGGAAAGCAGAGGCAAATACAAAGAATTTAGAGAAGAATCCGGCAAACGGAGGGATACCGGCCAGTGAGAACAGCGCCAGTGTCATAACGAAGCTCAGGTGAGGGTTGGTCTTGTACAATCCGTTATAGGTGCTTCTGTCCACCTTTCCTCCAGTGTGCTGCTCTATGGTGCTGATGACACCGAACACAGCCAGGTTGGCTACGATATAGACTACGATGTAGTACACCAGTGAAGCCATTCCCTGTTCATTTCCTCCCAGTACAGCCAGCATGATATAACCGGCCTGTGAGATACTACTGTAAGCCATGAAGCGTTTCAGGTCTTCCTGAAGGATGGCAAAGATGTTGGCAATGGTGATGGTGACCACAATGACGATGCTCAGCAAGAGACTCCAGTCGGCTACCATCTGTCCGAATACTTTTACCAGGATGCTCATCAGCGCAAAGGCGGCTGCACCTTTGGAGATGACTGACAGGTAAGCCGATACATTGGTCGGAGCTCCCTGATAGGTATCGGGTGTCCACATGTGGAAGGGCACGAGACTCAGCTTGAAGCCCAGTCCGGCAAAGAAGAACACCATCGCCATTACCTGGAGCGGGGTTCCGGTCAGGGCTGTGGTGATGTCGGCAAAGTAGGTGGTACCGGTTGTACCGTATACCATGGAGATACCATAAAGCATCAGGGCAGAAGAGAACATGGAGTTCAGGATGAACTTGGCTCCTGCTTCCGCACTGTGATGGCGGTATTTGTCGAAAGCCACCAGACAGGCCATCGGGATACTAGCCAGTTCCAAGCCTACGTAGAACAGAATGAAACTGCCTGCGCTGACCATGAAATACATACCCAGCAGCGTGCTGAGTGTCAGCATATAGAATTCTCCGGCTTTGTGACGGGTATCTTCGCGTGAGAGCCATTCCCCTGACTGCAGGAATACGAGCAGCGTGCCGGCAGTCAGTATGGTTTTTACAACAGATGCCATTTGGCTGGCATGATACATTCCTCCAAAGGCTTCTCCGCTGGTAGGTACAATGTTTAAGACCAGTTGTACGACCATCAGTGTGCAGGCAAGAGTCTGAAGTGGCTTGTGATTAGGCGTTTTCAGTATCAAGTCTGCCAACAGCATGAAGAGGATAATGGCGACCAGGCTTATTTCAGCCTGCATGGTTAATAATTCGCTCATATAATTTCTTTTAGTTTATTCAGGTTATCGGATAAGTTGGCTGATAATAGGTTCTACGCTTCCGCTGATGACATTGCTGACCCAGTAAGGAGCGAGTCCCAGTCCGGCTACAGCTATAATCAGGCAGATTACGGCAAAACGTTCGTCCCAGGTAGCGTCGGTCAGTTTCAGGTGTTCCGGGTTCTGGCAGGTGCCATACAGGATTTTTCCTACTACACGCAGGATGTACACAGCCGTGATGACAATACTCATCGTAGCGATGATGGTACAAGTGCGGTGGAACAGGTCCGGATTCTGGAATGAACCTACGAATACGGTCATTTCAGCCACGAAACCGCTCAGACCAGGCAGACCTAAGTTAGCCAGACCGGCAATGACATAACCCACGGCCAGGAAAGGCATGATTTTCATCAGTCCGCCCAGACAGCGGATGTCACGGGTGTGTGTACGGCCGTAAATCATACCGATAAGGGCAAAGAACAAGGCGGTCATCAAGCCGTGGCTCAACATCTGCAGGATGGCACCGGTAGCACTTACACGCGTCATCATCAGCAGAGCGAACAATACCAGTCCGCAGTGGCTTACAGAAGAGTAGGCGTTGATGTATTTCAAGTCGGTCTGTACTACGGCACTGAACGCTCCGTACACCACGGAGATGGTGGTCAGTACCAGGAAGAAATCGCCCCAGATAGCGGCACCGGTCGGCATCAGGTACATGGCGATGCGGAAACATCCGTAACCTCCTAATTTCATCAATACACCGGCGTGCAGCATACTTACGGCCGTGGGGGCAGAAGCATGACCGTCGGGGCTCCATGTGTGGAAGGGGAACAAGGCACCCAGCACACCGAATCCTAGGAAGACCATCGGGAAGAAGATACGTTGCATTTCGGTCGGTATCTTGTGCTGCACGATTTCCAGGATATTCATCGTCTCGGCTCCGGCTCCGTAGTAGATGCCCAGGATACCAATCAGCAGGAAGGCAGAACCACCCATCAGCATCAAGGTTAGCTTCATGGCAGCGTATTCCTTGCGGCCGCTTCCCCACACACCAATCAGCAGGTACATCGGAATCAAAGCCACTTCATAGAACATGAACATGGTGAACAGGTCGGTTGAGATGAAGAATCCGAATACTCCGGTGCTCAGCAGGGTGAACCACAGGAAATATTCTTTAGTGAGCGGTTTCAGCTTCCAGGAAGCGAATGTACCGGTAAATACGATGATGGCACTCAGCAGCAGCATCACTACGGAGATACCGTCTACTCCTACAGAGTAACAGATGTGAAGCGGGGCATACCATACGATGCTGTCTGTGAAAAGCATTTCAGCTGTAGCTCCCGCATGGCGCTGTCCGATGTAAGACACCGTGAGGTAAGCCGCAAGTGCCAGCAATAAAGTGGAACCGGCCACCATCACTCCTCTGACTTGATTGACGTTGCGGGCAATCCATAGTCCCAACAACATCAGCAGGGGTATCAATACGAAAAGACTTAATATATTCATAAGCGTATAAGTTCTTCTTTTTTAGTTCAACAGCAAGATAATTGTCAGGACAATGATTCCTGCCAGGAAATAATGCGTGTAGGTTTGTACCTTTCCACTTTGTATGGGCTGTACGGTTTCTCCAGCTGCGTTGGTACCCCAGGCCATGAAATTCATGAACTGGTCGATGACGTGGCGGTCAAACCATGCCAATGGAGTAGAGATGCAGCGGAAGATGATCTTCTTGGTCACGAACAACCAGATTTCGTCCATGTAGAAACGCTTGTAGGCCGCACGGTGCAGAGTGCTGAAGCGTGTAGCGAGCATGTCGGCTACAGGTTGCTGTTCGCGGGCGTACATCCAGGTAGCCAAGGCTATGGCGATTACTGCAATAGCGATACTCGTACCGGCTACTGTCCAGTCGAGGTGGATGTCGTAGGATTCACCGTTGGCTGAAACGAAATGTCCGAAAGGAATAAAACCGGCTACGATGGTGACCAGCGCCAGGAACATCAGCGGGAAAGTCATGGTCAGCGGACTTTCATGCGGCATGTGGTGTGCATGCAGTTCCTTGTTTTCCTTTCCCCAGAAGATGCAGTAGTACAAGCGGAACATATAGAAAGCAGTCATTCCGGCAATGATGGCCATAATCCATCCCATCACGGGGCTGTACTGGAAGCAGGCAGTCAGGATTTCATCTTTTGAGAAGAATCCGGAGAACGGAGGGATACCTGCGATGGCCAGACAGGCAATCAGGAAGGTGATGTGGGTAATCGGCATGTATTTGCGCAGACCGCCCATGGTTTCCATTTCGTTGCTGTGTACGGCGTGTATGATGCATCCGGCTCCCAAGAAGAGCAGAGCTTTGAACATGGCGTGTGTGAATAGGTGGAACATACTGGCCATGTAACCTAAACCACCTTCGTGCGGGTTGGCTGCCGTACAAACACCCAGTGCCACCATCATGAAACCAATCTGTGAGATGGTAGAGAAGGCCAGTACACGCTTGATGTCACTCTGTGCACAGGCTACGCTGGCGGCATAGAATGCGGTGAAAGCACCTACCCAGGCTACCAAGTGGAGTGTGTGCGGCGCGAAGCCGATGAACAAGGGGAACATACGGGCTACCAGATACACTCCGGCTACTACCATGGTAGCGGCATGAATCAGGGCAGATACCGGTGTCGGACCTTCCATGGCATCCGGCAACCAGATGTGCAGCGGGAACATGGCACTCTTTCCGGCACCACCGATGAACATCAGTCCCAATGCCCAGGGCAGCACCATTCCGGCCTGCATCAGGCGTTCGGTTCCAGGGTTGAAGGTGAAAGTCTGCATGTAGTATCCGTAGATAAGGATACCAATCAGGAAGCCCAAGTCAGCAAAACGGGTGACGATAAAGGCCTTCTTGCTGGCAGCGATTGCTTCCGGTTTGGTGTAGTAGAAACCAATAAGCAGATAGGAAGACACACCTACCAGTTCCCAGAACACATACATCTGGAAAATGTTGGTAGCTACTACCAGACCTAACATAGAGAAGGTAAACAACGACAGAAAAGCGTAGTACCGCTGGAAGCCGACTTCACCTTTCATGTAGCCGAAAGAATAGATATGTACCATTAGTGACACTGTGGAAATAACCACCAGCATCATGACGGAAATCGGATCGAGCAAAATACCCATGTCGATGTGAAGGGAGGAAGTGAACGGCAGCCATTCAATGTTCCACGGAGTCAGCGTAGGGTAGAGACCTTCGGCAGTACGTGGAGCAGAGAAATAATTGAATGCCGTCAGATAGCTCAGCACGGCTACCGCTCCTAACGATAGGGTACCGATTGTGCCTGCTACTCGATGAGGCATTTTCATGCCGGCCAATGCCAGAACCAGGAAGCTCAGCACCGGGAGGGCAAGTATCAGAATTGTATAATCCATAAGCAATTGAATAAAATGTGAGAAAGTTATCCTTTCAAGTCAGTAATATCATCGGTAAGCACCTGTTTCAGGTTGCGATACACATTAATAATGATGGCAATGGCTACAGCCGTTTCAGCTGCGGCAATGGCTATGCCGAACAGGCTGAAGAAATGGCCTTCCAGTTGTCCGGGGAAAAGATAACGGTTGAATACCGCGAAATTGATGTTGGTTGCATTAAGCATCAATTCTACCGAAATCAGTAAAGCCAGCAAGTTTTTGCGGGTAAAGAATCCGTAGATGCCGCAAAACAACATAACGGTACTGATGACGAGGTAGTGAACTACATGAATTTCTATTTCCATAATCTTACTGTGTTATTTTTGTTTACGTGCAATCAGTATCGCACCAATCATACAAGCTAAGAGCAATACACTGACTACCTCAAATGGTAATACAAACTGGTATTTCCCTGTACCAATCAAGGCATGTCCGATGTTTTCTACCGGAAGTTCGACTCCCTGTGGAATCAGGTTCAGGGCAAATCCGTTGGTCATAACTAAGAAAAGCACGAGAGCTGCACCGATAACAATGGTCAGCAATACACTGATGAACTTGGCGCGGTTTATTTTGTACTTCATATTCTTGTCCGACTGGGTCAGCAGGATGGAGAATACATACAGCACCACGATACCTCCGGCGTAAACCATCAGCTGTACAGCGCTCAGGAAGGTATAGCCCAGGATTCCGTAGATGGCTCCCGTACCTAAAAGAACGAACAGCAGATAAGTAGCGGCACGCAGGATTTTTCCTGTAGTGACAGCTAAAATGGAACAAGCAATGATACAGGCTCCTACGATATAAAATACGATTTCTTGAAGTGATATATTCATATCCGTTTCGTTTTATTTATTTCTTGTTCAGTGTCATGACGAGTTTTTCTTTCTGGAATACCGCATTCTCAAAGTCATTCGTAAACTGAATGGCATTGTGAGGACAGGCATTGACGCACAGCATGCAGAACATGCAAGAGCCTAAGTTGTACTCGTATTTCACCAGGAATTTTTTCTTTTTACCGTCTTCCGTCTCACGCATTTCCGTGGTCAGCCGGATGGTGCCGTTCGGGCAGCTCATCTGGCAAAGTCCGCAGGCAATGCAATGGTGATTTCCTTCTTCATCCACCGGCATCACCAACATGGCCCGGTGACGTTCCGGAATGTGAAGTGTAGTATGGCGGTTTTCAGGATACTGTTCGGTAATTTTCTTCTGGTAGAACACCTTCATGGAAGTGCGCATACCTACCAGCAGACTCTTGACTCCACCGACATATCCTTTTAAATATTCTTTAAATCCATTCATAGTCAAAAATTTTTAATCAAAATGTCAGACCAAATACTTTGCATACGGTCATTAATAACAATACGACCAGCGAGAGCGGCATCAGGTATTTCCATTCCAGTGTCAGTACCTGGTCGATACGCAAACGGGGGAAGGTCCAGCGAATCCACATGAGCAGGAAGACGATGAAGAAGGTCTTTCCAATGAACCAGATGAATCCGGGGATGTAGTCCATCACCATGTTCAGTCCGTCGAGTCCGGCAATGTGCAAGGGCATCCAGCCTCCCAAGAACAGTGTAGTGGCGATACCGGCAGTAATGAACAGGTTCAAGTATTCGGCCAGATAGAAGAAGCCGAAATGCATACCTGAATATTCCGTGTGGTATCCGGCGGTCAACTCCTGTTCTGCTTCTGCCAAGTCGAACGGACCGCGGTTAGCTTCCGCGTTTCCGGCAATCAGGTAGATGACGAAAGCCATGATGGCAGGAATGTGTCCTTTGAAAATGTTCCATCCGTTGGCCTGACCTTCTACGATGGTCTGAATATCCATGGCACCACTCATTACGACCATGGTCAGTACGCTGAGGCCGATAGAAAGCTCGTAACTGATAATCATGGCTCCACTTCGTACGGCACCAATCAATGTATATTTGCTGTTACTACTCCATCCGGCCAGCAAGATACCCAATACACCGATGGAAGAAGCTGCCAGCACAAAGAAGATACCGATGTTCATGTGAAGGATTTCTCCACCTTTATTCCATGGAAGACAAGAGAATGTCAGAATGGAAGCAAGAATTACCAGGAACGGAGCCAAAGCATAAAGAAAATGGTCGGAATGCTTCAGGCTGATGATTTCCTTGGTAAGGATTTTCAATACGTCGGCAGGTACTTGCAACAAACCTCCTTTTCCTCCTACACGGTTCGGGCCGATACGGCACTGGAAAGCCGCACAGACTTTACGTTCCATGTAGATAAGAATGATGGCCAGTACCGCGTACATGACGAGGATAAATACTCCCACAGCGAGTCCTTCCAATGTAAGTGCCAGCCATTCAGGCATTACACTGCAAAGGAATGCATGAATCTGCATGAGCAGCGGGCTGAGATTATAATAATCTAAAAACATAATTCTTTTATTTTTTCAGTTTTCTGTAATGATTGTTCCTGAAGTTTGTGTGGAGATTAACGGTCAATGTCAGGGATGACAAAGTCGAGTGTACCTCCAATGGCAATTAAGTCGGCAATTTTAGCTCCACGGCAAACGGTATCCATGGCGTGAACCAACGGAAGTCCGGTGGAACGGTAGTGCAGACGGTAAGGAACTTTATCACCATGGCTCTCCAATATCACATCAAACTCACCACGACTGGTTTCTACTGATGAAGTGAATACACCCTCCGGCAACTTGATGATGGGTTTGGTCTTGGCACGGAATTCTCCTTCCGGAATATTGTCAATCAGTTGCTCGATGATATGGCAAGACTCCATGATTTCGTCCATACGTACCATGTAGCGGGCAAAGGAATCACCTTCCGTGTACACAATCTCCTTGAAGTCCACCTTGTCGTAGAGTGCGTACGGATGATGCTTGCGCACGTCGTTGGCCCATCCGGAAGCACGTCCGGTACCTCCTGTACATCCCAGTGAGATGGCGTCTTCCTTTGACAAGACTCCTACACCTTTCAGACGGGTATCGGCAATGACGTTTGAAGTAAAGATGTCATGATAATCCTGGATTACACTGCGCAGGTGTTTAATAAAGTCTTTCACCTTCTGCTGGAAGGTAGGATGAATGTCAGCCTGTACACCTCCAATCATGTTGTAGTTCTGAATCAGACGGCCTCCGGTAGTTTCTTCAAAAATATCCAGAATCATCTCACGTTCACGGAAACCATAGAAGAAAGGAGTCAGTCCACCCATATCCATGACCAGACAGGAGTAGAACAGCAAGTGTGAATCGATACGCTGTAATTCGTCCATAATGGTACGGATGTACTGGGCACGTTCCGGTACTTCTATCCCGGCAGCTTTTTCAATACACATACACAACGCATGGCGATTCTGGTGTGCACTCAGGTAGTCCAGACGGTCGGTCAAGGCTAATGTCTGCGGGTAGGTGAGGCTTTCGTTCATTTTTTCAATGCCTCGGTGGATATATCCCAGTATCGGGTCAATCTTGCGGATGTTTTCTCCATCGAGCGAAGTACGCATACGCAATACCCCATGTGTAGAAGGGTGCTGCGGACCGATGTTTACTACAAAATCATCTTCTCCAAACACCACGTTCTTACGGCCCTCAAGTGTGCCGTCGGGACGGAGGAAGTATTCATCTGTCATATCGGCATTTTCCTCGTTATCCATCCGAAGTGGATTGGAGTTCATGTCATAATCCTTTCGCATAGGATAGCCAATCCAGTCTTCACGCAAGAAGATACGGCGCATATCCGGATGATTCAAGAAGCAGATGCCGAAGAAGTCGTACACTTCACGTTCTTTAATCAGAGCCGTTTTCCACAAGTCGCTTACAGTGGGGAGCAATGCCTTTTCGCGGTCTGTTGTTACCGCTTTGAGTGTGATTCTTGCCCCCGTGCGGGTAGATTCCAGTAAGTAAAGCGCACCTAAGCCTTCTTCACCCCAGTCCATTCCCACGATGTCGCGCAAGAAATCCATGGGATTTTCTTTGTCATTCAGTAATGCCTCAGTTATCTGGTGTAACTTTTCTGCCGGGACTTTTACGACAGTCTCTCCTGTCTGACTGATTTCGGCTTCAGGAATAATGCTTGTTATTTTTTCAATTTCCATTTGCATTTTTTCTTTTTACGTAGGGTTTATTCCTCTTTTTCTTTACGGTTTACTTCTCCTAAGAAGCGCTCCACTTTGATTTTACGTTGAAGCTGCATCATGCCATAGAAGAAAGCTTCCGGTCGGGGAGGACATCCCGGAATGTATACGTCTACCGGAATAATCTTGTCAATACCGTTTACTACGTGGTAAGATTTGATGAAAGGACCTCCGGAGATGGTACATCCACCTACTGCTACTACGTATTTAGGTTCTGCCATCTGGTCATACAGACGTTTCAACACCGGAGCCATTTTGTGTGTGATGGTTCCCAGCACCATGATCATATCGGCCTGACGAGGAGAGTTTCGGGTTACCTCAAACCCGAAGCGGGCCATGTCATAACGGGCTGCGCCTAATGCCATAAATTCGATGGCACAACAGCTGGTTCCGAAAGTCAGACTCCAGAGCGAATTGCTTCGTCCCCAGTTAATCAGTTCGTCCACTGTTCCCAGTACGATTCCGGCACCGTCCATGTTCAGACGACGTACCATGTCTTCCAGATAATCATTGTTCTTGAAGTCCTCATACTCCATAGAACGAATAGAGGTAGCTTTTTTTACTTCCATTCAAGAGCTCCTTTCCGCCAGGCGTATGCCAGGCCCAAAATTAAAACTACCAGGAAGAAACCTACACTGACCAGTGCATATACTCCTACCTGGTCTGCCACTACAGCCCAAGGAAAGAGAAATACCGTTTCAATGTCGAACATCAGGAACAAGATAGCAAACAGGTAGTAACCTGCCTTGAATTGCACCCATGATTGTCCACGCGTAGGAATACCACATTCGTACGGTTCTCCCTTCTGCGGATTGAATGACCGTGGAGCAAGTAATTTTGCGATGGTCATTGCTGCCACAACAAGGACGATAGCAGTCAGAATAACGACAATAATAAATGTAAAAAACATATATCTAAGAATTTTTGATAATACATATAGGTAGCAAATTGCTTCCGTTACACTGCAAGCCTCTGTCTGCAATGTATCAGAACAATCTATTTTAAACTGTTCTTAGATAGTATTAAATAAGGATTTTTTTGAGGGTATATAGATAATAGAATTTATCTAATTGTGTATAAGGATGTGTGGAATATACAGAACAGACCAGCCCTAAATGTGTGGGTGGTCTGGAAATAAAGTCTTGTCCAAACGAGAATACCGGCAGGAAAAACTTACCGTCCAGGTTTTTCTGGGTTTGTATGAATAAAATTTTCTGCGGAATATCTGCTTGTATGTTGGCAATCAGAAAGTCAAGCGTTTTCGAAGGAATATTGTCCGGATGCTGGTAGATGGAATCAGCCGATTGGGTTTCCTCTGCTGTATTGTTCTCATTGAGCACGGTGGAATAAAGCGCAAAGAAGTTTGCTCCTATGAGTACACTCATAAGAGTAATTAGGGATATACAAGCAAAAATCTTCCACTTATTCATGCTAATACCTTCAAAAACGCTGCAAATGTAGCCATTTATTTTGATTCATGAATCTGTATTTTCATTAATTTTTCTTGTCAGGCAGTTTGCTCTGTTTTTAGAAAGGATAACCAATGGCAAAATGAATACCCATTCCGTCCTTGAATTTAGGTATATTATAGTATCCACTCTTTTCGGTATCGTATGGCACATGAAGGGCAAAACCGAAGTCCAGTCTCAGAATCAGGAAGGAAAGGTCATAACGAATTCCTACTCCAGTTCCCAATGCAATGCTGTCAAAGAAATGCCGGAGATTGAATTCTGCACCGGGGCGAGCTTCATCTTTGCGCATAAGCCATACATTTCCTGCATCTAAAAAAGCTGCTCCGTTTAAGTTTCCTCCCATAAAATTTGAAAAGATACGGAAACGGTATTCCAGGTTGGCTTCCAGTTTGATGTCTCCTGTTTCATCCACGTAGGAATAACCTGAATTATTAGCCGGGTGGAATCTTCCCGGACCGATGGAGCGTACGGTAAAGGCACGAATACTGTTGGCACCTCCCACATAGAACTGTTCGCTATAAGGTGCAATTGTCTTGTTACCGTATGCCCATATCACACCTCCCATCAGTCGGGTGGCTAACTGCTGCTTTTCACTGATGTGGTAGGTATATCTTACTTCTGAAGAATATTTCAGGAACTGTGCAAACGGATTTCCCAATAGTTCCTTCTCCTTTTTGCTGAATTTCTGTCCAAAAGCCGCATAAATGACGGATGTTACATTTCCGGCTGAGGTGAGCGAATTTTCCCACCACACACGATTCTTTTTCTTCCGGTAGCTATTGTCGTAAGTAACCGTGTAGGTCAGTGATGGAATGAATTGGTCGTCCAAGCTATGGAAGAGCACCGGGTTAGCGTTGGCTATGGAGTCAAAGCGTGCAGTACGGTGTTGCAAGGTGTTGAACGCCAAGTGAATTGGAGTTACGGTATGCTTGATGCTACGCTTCGGCTGAAAACTATAAGATACAGTACCTCCAAATGACAACATCTTGAAGTAACGGGCACGGTTTACCTGTTCTGCGTAAATCTTAAAGTTGGTTTCAGATGGGAAACGGAAGGGGTCTACCCGGTTTTTAATCCAGGGTAAGACTAATCGTGGAAAATTCAGAGAGAGGGCAGCCCCCAGCTCGTAAGAATTCATCACAGAACTTTCTCCGTCTACAGTGGAACTGGTCTGCCATTCGTAAGAACCTTTCAACTCTAAGTTCAATGAAGCCCCCATTCTTTTGAAATTCTTTTTCGAAAGATTGAATTTGGCTCCCGGCCCTGTTTGCTTGGTACTCTTGGTGGTGACATTAAGTTCCAGTTCGCTGTCGTAAGGTAGGTCGAACATGGCATTGACCGTAATGTCCAGGGTATCTCTTCCCGGACGAGGAGTATAATTGAAATCATTGTATTTGAATACGCCTAATCTGGACAATGCTTGTTGGGTATAGTTCTGACGTTGCTGAGAATACATTTCTCCGCTTTTATAAAGAAAGCGTCGGCGGAGTACCCCATATCGTATACCCGGCTTTTTCCCTGCATAATTGATGGTGAAGTTATGAAAATTCAATGAATCATTGGGTTGTTCTCCATTATGTCCTACCAGATTGATGCTTGTCTTTCCAATGTAGTAAGTACGTAATCCCTCTTCCGGAATATTATGTTTCTGTACAACTCTTAAGTTGACATAATCGGGACGAATCAATGTGTCGGCCATGAAAGTAATGAAGTCAGGGCGATAGAAATAATATCCATTGTTACGGAATAGTTCTACCAGGCGATTTCTTTCTTCGTCCAGTTTATTGACAGTGAACGCATCTTCTTTTATTAGCAGGCGTTTACTATATGTCGCCTGAATCAGACTGTCTTCTTTGGGTGAAAATCCTACATAGGTAACGGAGTCTAACTTGTAACGTTGTCCGGTGTATATGGTATAATTTAATTTGGCTTTCTTCGGATTCTTGGCAGTATCTACCTGTACTGTCACATTACCCTGGAAAAAACCATTCTCACGTAAAACATTGCTTGCTACCTTTGTACGGGTATCAGGATTGACGGTAGATACATAAATCGGGTCGGCGGCCAGTTTCTTGAAAATCCATTTGCCAATGCCTTTTTCGTATCGTTCAAATCGGTTATACACCCATAATCCCAAAGGGAGGGGAATACGATACTTAGGGCTGCCGAAAAATGAATTGTTCGGTGCCACGTTCAATGCGCCTTGTACTTCTTCCAGAGTTGCTTCTCCATTATCGGCTTCATTGTATCCCACAATTTTAGGAGTCGGTGTACCGATATAAAGCAACTCGTCTTCCGGAAGATGCTTGGTTGTGGAACATCCGGTTATGATAAACAACAGAAGTCCTGTCAGTAACAGTTTATTTATTCTTCTCTTCCTCATTTTCATCTTCTTCTTTTTTTTCGACTTCAGGCTGTGGTCTTTTCTTCTTTCTGAAAATAAACAATTCGCCCACTTTACTAACTTTCTTGCGCAGTACAATACCAGCTCCGGTTTCTATGACTTCTCCATCAAGCACACTTTCGTAGTTCTTGTCATGGAAAAGCTTGACGTAGCGAGTACCACTGTTGTCCAGACGATATTCTAATGAGATATTATCAATAAACGACTCGTCCTGCTGCACATTATTACCGGTGGATACTTTTCCACCAATTACCACCCGGATACGGTTGTTCCAGAATCTCTTGGCAAACTGGAAGTTATAATCCGTAGATGTCTGTCCGGTTTCTTCTCCATTATTGGTCTCTATACCGAAATTCACATCAATAGTCTTGAGGGCACTTCCAGCCACTTTAGAAATCTGGTCTTGCAGGAAAGAGTTCATGACACTGCTTCCACCACCTCCCAGTGTACTACCTTCTGTCAGGTACATACCTGTTACCAGCATGGTTACAGCTACCTTATTCTTTTCTTCAGCCGACATGGATGCCAATTCGTTTTGCATGGTACCGTCATCCGGTGCATCAATGATAAAGGTAAATCCTAAATTCTCCAGTGTATTGGTAATGTTTACACCCACATCGAAGTTGACCATGCGTGAAGCTTGTCCTTCTTGTGCAACAGAAGAACGTACTCTTTCCGTGGCTTTTATACTCATGAGGGGATTCATTGCATTTCCACTCCATTGTATGTAACTTCCGCTTTGAATATGGAATGTCTTTAACTGGATAATTGGAAGCTGGTATTTCATTTCCCCACTTAGAAGAGAATATCTTCCGTTTAGAATCATATTTCCTTCCGGAGTATATTGGAAAGACAAGTCGCCACCTCCTTCAAAATACATGTAATTGCTTCCTTTTTCATCCATATTGACACGGCACTGCACTCCCTCGTCTATGTGTAAGGTTATTAGCATATCGATACCTCCTAATGAAAGTGCAGGAAGGGCTCTTCTTTGTATAGAAGTCGTATCGCTGAAGTTGGTAAAGGTTACAGTTTCCCCCAAACGGTCTTCTACAGTGAGTGGAGAATCCTGTAGGATATAGGTAAAGTTGCTTGTACCTAGGATATTCATATTGCCACGTATGTTCATATTATCTGGCGTACCTTTGAGAGTGGAGTGGAAATCCACGTACAACTTTCCATATACAAGCGATTGTTTGGTCTGTTTGGCATTCAGCAACTCAAAATTGTTGGCGTCCATTTTCAGATTCATCTTCATCTGGCTGAAATCTGCCATATCCACATCTCCGTCAATGGTGAACGGAGTTTTTCCTTTTGTGAATATCTTGAAGCGGTTGAATGTGAGCTTACTATCTTTGATTTCCACAGGCCTGTCATCAAATCGAAGATTCAGAGAAGCTTGCGGAACATAGATATTCACACTGTCCAGATTGATTTTTCCATTCATAAGAGGTTGAGATGCATTACCGGTCATGTGCATGGTTCCGTCAATATCTCCACTTAACATGGCCATTTTACCAGGAATGAAAGAATTGGCTATTTCCAACGGAAAATGATGCAATGCCATGCGTGCATCAATTCTGTCTTCTGTCTGTTCTTTCTTTTCTGCAGGGAAGTATGATCCTTCTATGCTGATAATTTCGTTGTCATTCTGCATGATGAGGCCGTTGATATGTTGCTCTCCGCTTTGTTTAGGAAGATAAACTGCACTCAAAGCCCAATTCCCTAATGCTATTCCATTATAGCTAAGCTTATTGATGTTATTTTCAAGTGAAATTTGATCCATGCCTTCCTCTGTCTGTACATAATGTGCTTCAGAGTTGATGATGCCTTCTATATCAGGCATATATGGAATGACTCGTTTGAATTCTCCAATATTTATTTGGTTTAGAGACAAAGTCAGATCTTGTCGTGCCGTAGAGTCAGGGGTAGAATAAAAGCTGAGTCCTGTCCGCAATTCATCATAGATGGATAAATTAGCCATAATACGGCCGTCATCTCTCAGGTAGATGTAATTATCTGGATTAACCGTAAATTTGCGGTAAACCAGAATCGGATCAAATGGGGTAATGTGGAGACTGATTCCACCTTTTTGCAGACCAGCCACCATACCTATATTTACACCACATTCCTTTTTACCGTTCAGGTATTCAATGGTTGCATTTGCTTTGTCAGCTCCAATATCTCCATTCAGCATAATATCGAATGCCTCTTGAAACGGCTTGTCATTGGCAATCACTCCGCTACTGAATAAAATTTTCTCCGGCTGCTGAGTTGCATTAAAATAAATTGTATCAAAAGCCAGACTATCAGTCCTTAATCCATAAAGATTCATAGATGCATTCAATCCTTCTGCAGGGGAGGTGCGTATATTCACATTCATGCGGTCGAAATTTATCTTTTTGATGGCCAGTGTATTGGAAATAGGGTTGTCCTTCCCTGCAAAGATTCTGAACTGGGTTTCTGGCCACAGCTCACGAAGAGCTACCTGATCAATTGATTTTTGCTTCCATTGTGTACTCAGTGCATCCGTCAGTTTGGTTATCTGATTGCCTAACTCATCAATACCTCCTCGGCTTCTGAATAAAAACGTCAGGTCACCCGCATTCGCGTAACTCCTGATAGAATCGCGTGCCGTACTGAATCCGAAATGTATGTCTTTCGTCTTAAATGTCTTTTTTTCAGTAATTAAATTTATGTCTTTTACAGACAAACGAACACCGTGGCTCTTTTTCATGTCCGTTTTCAACTGAATATCGATATTTTCAGTAGTCTTTAACGGAGAGTTGAGCAATCCCATTCCGTATAAATCCAGGTTCTTCACTTGAATCAACATATCTGCAGCAATTGCAGAAGGGTGTAGAGATGCATCTAACTGAGATGAAATGTTCATCAGGTTATCATTCACATCCAAGTTGAGATTCGCTTTTGACTCTTTCAGGGCTGCATTAAGTTGTACGCCAGAGAAGATACGGGCTCCCCATTGAAGGTGATTGAGTCCGGCATTGGCTGTTAATGTAGTTCGTTTGGAAAAAAAATCTGTTCCTGCTCCTTCAAGTTGCATACCAGCAGAGAGATAAAACAACGAATCAGCTGGCAGGAAATCATGCAGGTTTAGCTCACTGATTTGCATATCTGCCTTATAAGCCTCTTTAAGGAGGTTGTATTCCACATTTAGCTGTACTTTTCCCTCATTCTGGCTTAAGGTAGTTTCGGTAAACAAATCGTTACCTTTCATACCGGCCTTTCCATGAATATTCATTCCTGACGGAATAACTACTCCGCCGGTCAGACTACTCAGAAAATCCATTTTGTAGAAATCTGAATTCAGGTTGATGATTCCCTCTCTGGAAAGACTGTCGAGCACATTCTTTACCGTTCCGTCCATTTCCATCCGGAAACAATCGGGAATTTTAACCTGACAAGTGGTCAGTTTCAGGTCACTCAGACTTCCATCTACTCCAATACGTATTTGTAATGGAGCTGCAGGGAAGGATTGAATAAATTCTTGTGGCATGTCTGGAATCAGTTTGAACAAATCAGCTTTACCGATTTCAGCCATGAACTGCCCGTTCAATACGCCGTCCTGATTCTGTTCTGTGACCGACCAGTCTATCGTAGCTTTGAGAGCCAGAAATGAATTTGCAGTTTTGATTTGTAAAGAAGGCACACGTATGGCTTTCTCGTCTGCCTGTAATTGCCCCTCGGTCGATTTGATTTCCAGTCCCGAACGCTCTTTCAGTTCGAACTGATGCAGTAATGCCCGGATGTTATTCCCCTGATAGTATAGAGAATCCATCTGTAAATTGATGTCGGTCACTGCAATATGTGACGGATCCAATCCCTTCTCTATAGGAGGTGTATTCCCTGAGTTATAGTATAATCCACTCTGTAAAAGCTTAAATTCTTTAGCGGAATAAGCCGCTTTATGCAAGTCAACCAATCCGTCTCTTAAAGAAGCATTTCCGACTTTAAGCCCTAAATTCATGGAGTCAAGCGGCATATCCATCTGAAAGTCCACATTGGCCAAATCAATCTTTTCTAATTTAAATTTCCAGAATGTAGGTGTACTTTGAGTGGTATCTTGTGCGGTTGTATCTGCCAGACATAGTTTCAGGTTGGCATCTTTCAGTGTGAGCTCGTTGAGTACAGCTGTTTCCGGCGTCAAGTCAACTCCATGCGATTTCAAGAAAAGTTCACCCAGGTTTCCCTGCAAGGACATTCCCTCAATCAGGTCGACCGTATTGACCGAAGCATTTTTCAGTTCCACTCCGTCAATCTCTATCTGCTTCTTTACCAGAGGGAGTAATTGTATTTTTACGGTCAGCTTTTCTACATTCAGGAGTGTATCCTGAGGATTGGTAACCGTAGTTTCATGGACTACTAAATTTAGTGGAAAAGAAAGCGAAATTCGTTGTATATGAATATTCATTCCTGTAGCTTGCGAAGCATAGAAGGTTGCTTTGTTCACGATAAAATTCTGGATAGCAGGTATATAGATTAATATACACAATACTATAAAAAGGATAAATGGGCTTGCTAGTACAATTCCACCCCATTTTATATATTTTTTCATATACAATTGAATCATTAGTTATGCGAATATATAAAAAAGAACCAAAAGGTGATACATTTTGTTTATGAACAATGTTTTGAAATCACATTATTTGTTTACCTTTGCGTAGTTATTAATTATAATACAATTCTATGAAACCAACTTTATTTGTACTGGCTGCCGGTATGGGGAGTCGTTACGGTGGCTTAAAACAGCTTGATGGACTGGGTCCTAACGGTGAAACAATCATGGATTATTCAATTTTCGATGCTATCCGTGGTGGTTTCGGGAAATTGGTTTTCGTAATCCGTCGTGATTTTGAAAAAGATTTCCGTGAAAAGATTGTAAGCAAATATGAAAATCATATTCCTGTAGAAGTTGTGTTCCAGGATTTGAACGACCTGCCTGCTGGCTTTACTTGTCCGGAAGGCCGTGTTAAACCTTGGGGAACAAACCATGCAGTGTTGATGGGTAAGAATGTAATTAAAGAACCATTTGCCGTAATCAACGCTGACGATTTCTATGGACGTGACAGTTTTGCCGTATTGGGCAAATACTTGTCAGAATTGCCAGAAGGTGCAAAGAACGACTACAGCATGGTAGGTTTCCGTGTAGGAAACACTTTGTCAGAAAGTGGAACTGTTGCTCGTGGTGTATGTGCAACTGATGAAAATGCTCATCTGACAACAGTTGTTGAACGTACAGAAATTATGCGTGTAGACGGTGTGGTTTCTTACAAGGATGAAGAAGGTAAATGGGTTGGTATCGAAGATAATACTCCGGTTTCAATGAACATGTGGGGATTCACTCCTGACTACTTCGAGCATTCAGAAAAATATTTCGTAGAATTCCTGAAAGAAAATATCAGCAACTTGAAATGTGAATACTTCATTCCGTTGATGGTGAACAAACTGATCAATGAAGGCACTGCTACTGTTAAGGTTTTGGATACAACTTCTAAGTGGTTCGGTGTGACATACGCTGCTGACCGTCAGAGTGTAGTTGACAAGATTCAGGCTTTGGTAGATGCTGGTGAGTATCCTGCTAAATTGTTCTGATTAGAAAACAGATTATAATACTTATATAAGGAAGACCGGGATTGCAGAAATGTGATTCCGGTTTTTTTGTGATATAAACTTGATTCGTCGATATTAATCTTTAGGATTAGGTGGAATAGGTTAATTTTAAATAGGGGTGATTATAAAAAAGAGAACTGCCTAAGATTACATTATTGTATTCTTAGACAGTTCTTTTAATGTAAATTAATTGTAAACTTTAATTCCAGTTTGGAGATAAGTTACTATTAGCATTTTGATCATTAGCCGGAATCTCCCATACAAACTTTTGGTTTTCAGAATTAATATTTAGAGACTCCATGCCAGTTCCAATCGATAGGATATTAAGATCTTGAGGATCATGACGTTGGAATCCATCATGCCATCTTTTCAGGTCATTTAAACGCATTCCTTCACCAATATATTCTCTAATCCATTCTTCCTTAATCGATTTAAATAATTCATCCCCACTTTTATTATTAAGAGAAGATGCACCACGTTGAGTACGCAAATCATTTAAATATCCTAAAGCTGCAGGTTCATTACCTTCTTTATAGGAAGCTTCAGCTGCTATTAAGTAAAATTCTGCACTTCTAAACAACTTAGGCATATTATAATATTCATAAGTCGTTGTTTTTAAATCTGGGTTTCCAGGATATTTATTCAGCATATAGATATTATCAGCAGATTTATCTCCGCAAACTACTTTTGTACGCAAGAAATATGTATCCTTTCTTATGTCATTGTCTTCGTATAAATCGATAACCCATTGTGAAGGTACAAAATCAGGACTATAACTATTGATAGACGTATTCCAATATAAATAATAAGGAAGCTCATTGGTTCTTTCGTCTATAGATAAGAATACTTTATATATAATTTCACTTCCTTCATCATTCAGGAATACTTTTGATAAATTATCTTTTGTCGTAGACAATGGATATTTATTAATCAAAGATTCTGATATAGTTACAGCCTCTGCATAGTTGTGCATATACAGATCCACACGTGCTTCCAGTGCATCAATTACATCAGTAGTTAAGTAAATTGAATTTGAAGCACCTTCTGTTGTCATTAATTTTCTTGCTTCAGTAATATCTGATTTGATTTGCTTGTAGGTATCAGCTAATGAAGAACGACTTGGCTTAGCATTCGGGTCTACGTCAAGAACTAACGGCAAACCTAAATCTGAAGAAGCTGTTTCAGGCTCATAATCTTTAGCAAAACGGACAGCAAGAGTATGGTAACAGAGTGCACGTATTAAGTAAGCTGTACCCTTTATATTTTTAGCCTTTTGCTGCTCATCTTCACTTTCAAGAGCTATATTGTCTATATTATTAATTATGTTGTTACAATTAGTAATACAGAAATAGTTATTCTTATAAATGTCTTCTATATCATATTGTGAACTTGTGAAGTCCCATCGATGCAAGTCACCACCTCTATTTGAAAAAGAATATGTAGCGTTAAATAGGTCAGACTGATAATCGGCTGCATAGATATAAAGACCTCCGTTTATAGTTTGCAGAAATGAATACAAACCGGTTTCAAAACGGGTTGCATCATCTATAGTTTGCCAAGCTGTTTCTGTCGAAATGTTTGTTTCTGGATATTTGTCCAAATCACATGCCGTCAGAACTGCCATTGCAGAAAATAAAGTTCCTAAGACTATTTTATTCATAATATATGTCGTTTTGAATTAGAATGTGATTTCAGCTCCAATTGTAAATTGTTTGGTATTCGGGAATGCCCCAAACGTTAAATTTGAATCAATTTCAGGATCTGCACCTTTATATTTTGTGATAGTAAACAAGTTACGTGCAGCAGCTGTTATCTTAAAGTTTTTAATAATTTTCGTTTTTTCCAGCCAGTTTTTAGGGAATTGATATCCTACTGCCAAATTCTTTAAACGCAAGAAAGAAGCGTTTTCCAACAAATGAGTATCAAATATCATAATTTCGCCAAACTTAGGCATGTTAGTAACATCTCCAGGATTTTCCCATTCATTAAGCACTTCTGTAGATTGGTTCTTTCCTGCGAAATTTGCTGGGTTCTCAGAGAAATATCGGTCATTGTTCACCATATGCTTACCTAAAACCCACGCGAAGTCAGCGCCAATGGAGAGACCTTTCCAAGAAAAGTTCAAGTTAAATCCACCTGTATGGGGTGCATATTGCGTTACACCTGTGGCTTGATTCAATGCTCCAGAATTAGCCAAATCCACATCTTTTGTTGTCTCACCGTCTGTTCCTGGTACATACCACATTTGCTTACCATCTGCTGGGTCCACTCCTGCAAAGACAGGCATATAGAACTGAAGAGGTTCTCCAACTTTGTAAGTTAAAGAATAACTAGGCATTGGCCATTCTTCATAACCATAGAACAATTCAGTGATTTCATTCTTATTATAAGCATAGTTCATGTTGAATTGCAATAACATGTCCTTTGTTTTAATAATATCTACTCCCAAAGACAATTCCACACCTGTATTTTTCATGGAACCGATATTCTGCATAATTGTGGAGAACCCACTGGTATAAGGTACCGGTACTTCCATCAGCATATCTTTTGTCTTGCGGTTATACCATGTGATTTCCGTACGGATACGGTCGTAGAATGATGCTTCAATTCCTATGTTAGTCAAAATCTGTGTTTCCCAGCCTAACTGTTCATTTCCAGGAGCAGAAATATACCATCCTCCCTGTGTATTATAATTACGAGTTCCTACAAGTCCTAAATGATCATAATTACCAATTTCAGAGTTTCCTGTAGATCCTACGCTTCCTTTTAATTTTAAAGATGTCAAGAAATCCACATCTTTCAAAAAGTCTTCTTCTTTGATATTCCACATTAATCCGCCAGAGAAGAAAGTAGCTGCACGATTGTCTGCGCCGAAACGAGATGAAGCATCATTACGTACAGAAAAATCAGCATAGTATTTTTCTTTGTATGCATATTCTGCACGTCCGAAGAATGATAAATATGCATAAGAATAAGGGTTCATGCTTCCACTATAATCATCTAAATTCACCAAAAGTGCGCTGGTTCCACTCCAGATTCCAGACAAGCGGTCATCATTTTGTCCTGTCGTCTTGCTGACAAAACCACTGAAATTACTTTTAATACCTTCTTGTCCAGCCAATAAGGTTATATGATGATCGTAATTAACATCAAATTTATATTCAGCTGTATTAGTAATTGTGAACTGAGAATTTCTCTTGAAAAGTTCAGTAGTAGTACCAATTCCGTCTACACTAGGATGAGAAGAAAGTTTTTTTGAAGTTTTACGATAATCATAAGCTTCAATGCCTAATTGAGAACGTAAAGTCAACCCTTTTATTGGAGTAAGTTGAATAAAAGCGTTTCCATTAAATTGAGCCTGATTTCCTTTATTGGGACTCTTATCAGTAAGATAATTGGGATCATAGCTGTTTAAACCCGGAATTTTTTCCAAGCGGTTGCCGTTTTCATCATAAGGATTAAAATAAGGTTGATTTAGCAGTGTCCCCAAAATACCACCTGCAGTATAATTCGATCCTTGATAAGTGTATAGAGAGGTCTCTGTCATATCATAAGCTCCAGCTATATTAGCTCCAATACGCAACCAATCATTAACTTTTGTTTCTAAGTTAGCTCGCAAAGTATATCTTTCATAACCCGAACCATATACAATACCTTCTTGGTTCATATACGAAGCAGATAAATAGTAAAGAGACTTATCACCACCTCCTTGAACAGAAAGATTTCCCTGATAAGTTGGAGCATTTTTAAAGAAGTAATCTTGCCAGTTGGTATTAACTCCAGAAGCCATATATTTATCATAGGTTTCTTGAGTAATAATTCCATGTTTTAACTGATAACCTAATAATTGGCTTGAGCTCATTGGAGTGGCAACATCTTTTGCTAACATAGATACTCCATAATTACCTGAGACTGTAACTACAGCCTTTTCATTCATTTTACCTCTTTTGGTGGTTATGTAAATAACACCATTGGCAGCACGTGATCCATAAATAGAAGTTGCAGAAGCATCTTTCAACACGGTTACGCTCGCAAAGTCATTAGGGTTCATCATGCTCATAATTTCAGAACTTACAGGAGAACCATCCAAAACATATAGAGGTGCATTCCCTGCTGTTAGAGAGCCTATACCACGCAAATAAGAAGATGCAGCCATGCTTTTATCTCCCGGGTCACCAGAGCTTGTAAATACTTGAAGACCTGCAACCTGACCTTGCAACGCATCCATCACGTTTACTACTGGTCTTGAAGCTATCTTCTCAGAGGTAACATTTGCAATAGAACCAACTACAGTCCCTACCTTTTTAGCACTACCATATCCGACAACCACAACTTCATCAAGTGCCTCAGCATCAGACTTCAACACCACTTTTACGTTCGGCTTAATCTTCACTTCCTGCGATTGCATTCCGATGAAAGAAATGACCAAAGTTCCGGCGGAACTTGGCACGTTAGTCAACGTAAAATTACCATCAATGTCGGTAACAGTACCTACAGTGGTACCTTTTACCAATACTGATGCGCCCACTACAGGTAAACCATCCTCTTCAGAAGTAACGTTACCCGTCACCTTTGAGATTTGAGCGTTTACCAGACCAATACCTATCATCAGGCAGGTCATTAACAGCATCAATTTTCTTTTCATAAAAATCTCTCTTAAAGTTTAACTTTACATTAATAAAAATTCATTCACTCTAACAAGAGGCAAAAGTAGTAATATCTTTTTAAATATTTATACCATTTTCAATAAAATTCCCCGAATAGGTTGCTTTTTAACACTTATACCTGCCACTTTCATGCAAAAGTATGTTTTTATAAAGTAAATGATGTGCATTTCTTATGCATAGTCTTTGTTGTAATGCCAAAATATGAATCCTTTTTCGCCAGATACTTGTTACTTTTAATTTGGTTAAAATAGGTACTATATAGATAATAAACTTCTTCTTACTGCATATTATCTGCATATTTTCTTAAAAACAATATAGTATGAACAAGATTTATTTCAGATTGGTCTACAATCGTAAAAAGAAGTTAAACAAATCAGGTAATGCTCTTATTCAGGTAGAAGCTTATAGAAATCGCAAAAAGGTTTACATTTCGACAGGAATATATGTCAATCCGCAACAATGGGACAATCGTCATAACAGAATCATTCAACATCCACACTCTGAGGAGCTGAATCGAATGTTGGAAGAATTTATTTTGCAATTACAATGGGAAGAATTAAAATCATGGAAACGTGGTGTGCATATTAACTTGTCTGCTTTTAAAGCTATAAGCCATCAAAATGATACTGAAAAAATGATATTTTTGTCCTTTGGTAGAAACTGGGTAGAACATTCATTGCGCAAGGATGCTACCAAAAAGAATCTTTTAACGACATTGGATTTGCTTAATAACTTTCGCTCTTCTATTGAATTTGAAGATATAACTTATTCATTTCTTCTTGAGTTTGAAGATTTCATGCGACAGAAAATGTACGAGACAAATACAATTGCCAAACACATGAGGCAATTAAGGACTTTTGTTAACGAGGCTATTAAAAGAGGATACATTCAGCCGGAAAATTATCCGTTCAGAAAATACCAGATAAAAACGACTCAGAGCAAACATAGTTTTCTGCTTCCTGAAGAAATCAGAAAATTGGAGAAACTGGAACTTTCATTGTATTCAAAATCGCTAATGCACAGTTTAAAGGCTTTTTTATTTTGTTGTTACACAGGAGTTCGGTATTCAGACTTTGTACTTCTTAATGAAAAAAACATTGTTGCGATAAAAGGAGAAAAATGGCTTATATTTAGAACTGTAAAGACTAATACGGAAGTCAGCATACCATTATATCTTCTTTTTCAAGGAAAAGCTCTCCGGTTATTGCAGGAATATCATCAGAATGTAAATGATTTTTTTCACCTAAAATCGAATTCCTCCGTAAATAAGGATTTAAAGAAAATCGGTATGTTGGCTAAAATAGAAAAACACTTTTCATTTCATACAGCCCGACATACTAATGCTACTCTTTTAATTTACAATGGGGCTCAAATAACTACAGTCCAAAAGCTATTGGGGCATCAAAGTGTAAAAACTACTCAGGGATATAGTGATATTTTCTCTGGAACGATTATCAAAGACTTGAAGAAATGTAAGTTCTAAGAAAGTGAACAAAATTATTGGCAAAGAATTATTTTCATGTTGTTCCTTATAATAAAATAAGAATAATTATAGCGACAATAATTTTTCAGTATGGCCTTAAATAAAATAAAACTCTCCTTGAATATACTTTCCTTCGTTGAAAGGAATTCTCTGTTTCACACTGTGGGATACAAAAACCACAGTGTGGGATATGTATTTCACAGTGTGAAATACATATCTCGCAGTATGAAACAGAGAATTTATGAGAGAGTTTAAAAGAATATATTTAGAGAATATAAAAAAGCATAATAGGAGATGGAATTTGCTCTTTGATTAAATTTATTCCATTAAAAGAGCCTTGAAAAAACAAGGTATTTATCAGGTAGAAAATTACTCTAAATGACACATTCACAAATTATCTAGCTATAATCTTTTTCTGTATGATGCGCCTAGTTATTCATACAATTATCTGGTTGTCAATAAATTATAAAGTGCATAGTTCCGCCGGAACTTTGGTCATTTCTTTCATCGGAATGCAATCGCAGGAAGTGAAGATTAAGCCGAACGTAAAAGTGGTGTTGAAGTCTGATGCCGAAGTACTTGATGAAGTTGTGGTTACTGCTATGGGTATATCTAAAGAAAAGAAAGCCTTAGCTTATGCTGTGCAGGATATAAAAGGAGATCAATTGACACAAGCTGCTAGCACAAGCCTCTCCTCCGCATTACAGGGAAAAGTCTCAGGTGTTGACATTACACCTTCTTCAGGTATGCCTGGTGCCTCATCGCAGATAACTATTCGTGGCGTACGTTCCTTTACTGGAGACAATACTCCATTGTACGTAATAGATGGTATGCCAATTTCATCAGCTGCTGATATTGATACCGATACTCGCAATACGGGTAGTGTGGCTGGTGCAGATTTTGCCAATCGAGCTGTAGACATAGACCCGAACGATATCGAAAGTATTAATATCCTGAAAGGACAAGCAGCTTCTGCCCTTTACGGTATGAGAGCCTCTAATGGAGTTATTGTAATCACTACAAAAAGTGGAAAAGGGGCAGCAAAAGGCAAACCGACAATTACGTTAAACACTAATCTTTCATTTGAGAAGGTTTCGACCCTACCCGAGTTTCAGAAAGAATACGCACAAGGAGCGAATGGAGTATACTCACCGTATGCATCTACTGCTTGGGGACCTAAAATTGCAGATCTAGCGAATGATGCAACCTATGGAGGTAATACGGATAATGCCTATACTCAGCAATATGGCAAACATGAAGGAATGTATTATGTGCCTCAACGTGCAGCTGCGGGGTTAGACCCATGGGCAGTACCACAAGCATATGATAATGCAAAAAACTTCTTTAATACAGGTATATCTTGGAGTAATAATGTAAATGTGGCACAAGCATTTGATAAAGGATATTATTCATTTTCATTAGGTAACAGTACTTCAGATGGTATTATTCCTAATACAGGAATGGATCGCTATAATGTGAAACTAAATGCAACTGCCAATCTTAGTCAGAACTGGACAACTGGTTTTAGCGGTAATTTTATTACTTCAAAGATAAAAAAGCAAAGTTCAGGTAATGAAGGTGTAGTTGCAACCATATACGGTGCTCCGTCTAGTTATGACTTTAATGGAATTCCGTCATACATTGAAGGTGATCCTTACACCCAGAACAATTATCGTTCATCAACATTTAATAATGCGTATTGGGCAACAGATAATAATTCATTCGAAGAACGCTCTCAGCGCTTTTTCGGAAATACATATGCACAATACAATACAAATTTTGGAACAGATAATCATAGTTTAACAGCAAAATATCAGTTAGGGGTAGATGCTTACAGCACCATTTATTCTGATAACTATGGATATGGGGACTCTAGTTTTGCTACAGGCTACTCCAGACAAGATACTTATTCTATTACTGAAATGAACTCATTGTTCACACTGACTTATGACTGGAAAATAACTTCAGACTTGGACATGAATCTTTTATACGGTAATGAATGGGTTGACAAATCTACAAGAGTTACTACTGCAGAAGGCTATAATTTTAATTTCCCTGGATGGAACCATATAGGAAATGCCACAACGTTCCAGTCTGGACAAAGTACAACAAAAAAACGCACAGTTGGAAACTTTGCCAATCTTTCTTTATCGTGGAAAAGCATGTTGTATTTTAATGCTACAGTCCGAAATGACATCGTATCCTCTATGCCCCGTGGAAATCGATCATTTACATATCCGTCTGTGTCTTTAGGATGGATTTTTACAGAACTTCCATGCTTGAAGGATAACTCTGTACTGACATTTGGAAAAATAAGAGGTTCATATGCCGAAGTTGGTATGGCTGGTGAATATATAGAAAACTTGTATGCCGTGCCAGGATATGGTGGAGGTTTCTCTGCTGGAACCCCAATACAGTACCCTTTCGGATCTGTTACTTCTTATATTCCTTATTATAGAGTTTATGATCCCAATTTGAAACCACAGAACACAAAGTCATACGAAGTTGGATTAGATTTAGCATTTTGGCATGGTCTTGTTTCATTAAATTATACATATTCTCGACAGAATGTAAAAGATCAGATTTTTGCAGTACCTTTATCTACTTCAACAGGTTATAGTGAAATGGTAACAAATGGGGGAGCTATTCACACTAATGCGCATGAACTCACTCTGACAATTAAGCCTATTGACAAGAAAAACGTATACTGGGACTTAGGGTTTAATTTCTCCAAAATAGATAACTATGTAGATAAATTGGCTGATGGGGTAAACAGTATTATGTTAGGAGGGTTTGTAACTCCACAAGTACGTGCCAGCATTGGTGAAAAGTTCCCGGTAATCTACGGTACAGGATATCTTCGCAATGAGAACGGAGACATCGTAGTAGATGAAAACGGTATGCCGCAAGCTGGAGAGCCTCAAGTTATCGGTCGTATTTCTCCTGATTTTCGTTTAGGTTTTAATACAACACTGGAATTATATAAGTTCCGTTTGTCTGCAGTATTCGACTGGAAGCAAGGAGGACAAATGTATTGTGGAACAATGGGGGTTCTTGACTATTATGGTGTGACCCAGCGTTCTGCCGATTATCGTAGTCAGAAAGACTTCTTATTTGAATTGCCCGCTGTAAAACAAAATGCAGACGGATCTTATTCTCCCAATGATATCAAGATTAAAGGAGAAAACGCATTCAATTATTTCAATGCTTTAAATGGTATTAATGAAGCTTCTGTTTATGATAATTCGTTTATCAAACTGCGTGAAATATCTCTTAGTTATCCTATTCTAGAAAAGAAATTCCTGAATGTCACAGCAAATGTCTTTGCACGCAACATTTTGATATGGTCTCAGCTTCCAGGCCTTGACCCTGAAGCGACTTTGGGGAACAACAATATGGCGGGAGCTTTTGAACGTTTCTCTATGCCAGGGACTTCAAGCTATGGCTTTGGTTTAACATTTAAATTCTAAACAAAAGACGATATGAAATTTACATATAAAAACATTAAGACCTGTTTGTCTGTGGCTTTAATTGCCGGAGCATTGTTTTCTTGCTCTGAAGACAAAATGGACCGGATTAATCAAGACCGTGATAACGCACACGATGTTGATGCCAAATTCATATTGACGGATGTAATTACATCTACAGCTTTCAGTAATGTCGGAGGGGATTTTAATCATTATTTTTCGTCTTACATAGAGCAGGAAGTCGGAATCTACAATCAACTTTGGAATGCTGAAACACGTCTCAGTGAAGTTTATGCTTCATCTACATTCAATAATATATGGATGAATTTATATAGCACCCTGAAGAATGCACGCATAGTTATTGATAAATGCTCTGAAACAGGGACCCAACCAGGCAATTATACGACCAAAGGTATGGGAGAAGTTTTGGTCGCCATTAACTCTGCATTAATTACTGATGCTTTTGGTGATGCTCCTTTTAGTCAAGCCGCTTTGCCGCAATTGGATAACGGAAAGCCTCAGTATATGACTCCAATATTAGATAAACAAGAAGCCATTTACACCGCAATTCTTCAATATTTAGATGATGCCATCGCTGATTTGCCCAAAGGAGATCAACATGCTACGGGAGGTCCTGGAAGCCAAGATGTTTTATTTGGAGGTGGAAGTAAGGCTGCAGATAATTGGCTGAAACTTGCATACGGTTTAAAGGCCCGCTATCTTCTGCACACGCTTAATAAATCTTCTGATCAAACAAGTACATTAAATACTATATTGAAATGTATTGATAAGGCTGCACAATCAGCAGACGAACAAGCAGCTTTTTCTATATATGATGGAGCTACAAATGTAAATCCGTGTTTTGATTTCTTTGACAGCCGCGAATATATGGCAGCAAGTAAAAGTATGTACGATAAGCTGGTGGCGCGTCAGGATCCTCGTATTAGGCGTGTATATGTGACTGCGCTTGACAATAATAGTAGCGGTTCACAAATAACAGGTTCAGAAGATTCAAGATTGCTGTTAGCTCCTAATGGCAATCCAGAGCAAGAACAACGTAAATATACCACTTCTATATTTGGATTTGCCAGTGATGCTCCTACACTATTGCAAAGTTACCATGAGTTATTATTTATTAAAGCAGAAGCATTGGTACGGTTAAATCAGCTACCAGAAGCGAAAAACGCATTAAAAGAAGCCGTTGTAGCTAGTATGATGAATATGGAGAATAATGTTTCATCAGCTTTAAGGCAAACAGTATATCCTATAACAGCTAATTCATCTACAGCTATTACCCCCAATGAGGCTGAGAACTATTTCGATGCCCATATCAGTATGTTATTTGATTCAAATCCTTTACAGGAAACAATGATTCAGAAATATATCGGAATGTGGGGAGCTAATGGAGAAACGACTGAATGCTATAATGATGTACGTCGTTTACAAGCTGAGGGAAAAGATCTTAAAGCATTTTATGGACTTCAAAACGAAAAGAAATTCCCTTTACGTGCTCCTTATGGCAGCGATGAAGTTAGTGCAAATCCCAATATACAATCTGCTTATGGAAACGGTCAATACGTATTTACCGAGAATGTATGGTGGGCTGGAGGAACTCGCTAATATAAGACTCTATTGAGAATATTAAAAAATTAATAACGTTAAGAACTTGCCCAAGTTTACAGAAATGTATGCTTGGGTAAGTTTTTTTATGATTTAGTAGAATGCAGGTAGAAAATTTATCTCTTCTTTGATTTTAAAGCTGTCAGCATTTAGAATTCGACCGATAGGAGGTTTATTGTAAAATGTTGATTATTATGAGATTATGTATAATTCCAGTTCCGCCGGAACTTTGGTCATTTCTTTCATCGGAATGCAATCGCAGGAAGTGAAGATTAAGCCGAACGTCAATGTGGTGTTGAAGTCTGATGCCGAACAACTTGATGAAGTAATGGTTGTTGCGTATGGTACGGCTAAAAAGTCATCATTTACAGGAGCAGCCGCTTCTGTGGATGGCGCGAAAGCTTTAAAGGATATTCCTGTCACATCTTTTGAGCAGGCTCTTGCTGGTACAACTCCTGGCTTGACAATAAACAGTAACAGTGGACAACCTGGCGCTGCATTAGAAATTCGCGTAAGAGGTACAGGTTCAATGAATGCAACTAATGAACCTTTATATGTAGTAGATGGTGTTCCTGTTGTTTCCGGAGACGTAGCTATTTCAGCTGTTTCAGGAGACAGCAAATCATTTAACATCATGTCCTCTATTAACCCCAGTGACATTGAAAATATTACAGTGTTAAAAGATGCAGCAGCAGCCTCGTTGTATGGATCGAGAGCAGCCAATGGTGTAATCCTAATTACGACAAAAAAAGGAAAAGCAGGAAAGACTCGTATTAACTTTAAAGCAAACTGGGGTTTCTCTGATTGGGCTATGAAAAATCGTGAAAATGTAAATGGTACTCAACGCCGAGAATTAACCTATGAAGGAGCTTATAACGAAGCTGTACTCTATGGTATCCCTGATGCAGACGGCAATTATACTCCAGCCACAGAAGAACAGGCAAAGGCTTACGCTCAGGCTGCAGCCGATACTTATGCACCTGACTATAATGAAAACTGGGAATCTGCTTTATTTCGCAAACATGGTTCCTCACAAAACTACGAATTCTCTGCTCAAGGAGGTGATGAACGAAATTCATTCTTTGCTTCTTTAGCATACAAAAAAGACCAAGGTAAAGCCAACAACTCTAAAATGGATGGATTTATCGGACGTATTAATGCAACTCACCGTTCTGCAGATAATAAATGGCAAATGGGAGCAAATATTTCACTAGCAAAACAGAAGTCTTCTGTTGTTAGTGAAGGAACAGCTTATGCCAATCCTTTCTTCTTGCTTAACCATGTGATTACCCCTAACATACGAATTTATGATGAAGAAGGGAACTATGATATGTCAAACCCAATTATTCAGGCTTATTTCCCTAGTTCACACCCAATAGAAGATTTGCAAAAGGATAAAAATGAATCAAATGTATTTAGAAGTTTAAATAATTTATGGGCTTCTTATGAGATTCTTGACGGATTAACCCTTAAAGAAAATGTAAGTTATGACTATGTATCTAATAGATCACTGACTTATTGGCCTTTAGATTCAAATAATGGTAGCCAAATGGGAGGTATAGGTGCCAATTATATTTTGAATCAAAACAATATTTACTCTTCTACCACATTAAACTATATAAAGACTTTTAATCAGAAGCACAATTTGGATGTATTAGTTGGATGGGATGTGGATGACCGTCGTATTGAGTATGTATTAGCCACACAAGGTGGATATCCACACAATAAACTACCAGAATCTGTCAATGCCGCAACTCCAATGGAAGGAGCTGCTTATTATAAGCAAGACCATTTGCTGTCACTTTTGTCTCGCGTAAATTATGATTATGACAACAAATACTATATATCAGGAAATTTCCGTCGTGATGGAAGTTCACGTTTAGGAGCCAACAACCGTTGGGCTAATTTCTGGTCAGTTTCTGCAGCATGGAGAATGACACAGGAAGAGTTCTTGCATGATTTAACATGGCTAAACGATTTGAAAATAAGAGCATCTTATGGTATTAATGGTACTCTTCCCAATTCATATTATAGTCATTTAAGTCTATATGGATATGGATATAACTATCAAGACAAACCAGGCTCTGCTCCTACTTCCGTTCCCAACCCTGACCTGTCATGGGAAAAGAATAAGAATCTCAACATTGGATTCGACGCCCGTCTTTTTGACCGCTTAAACATTACATTCGATTATTATACACGTCGTACAAGCGATTTGTTACAAGATGTTCCTACATCAATGGCTGTGGGTTTCCAAACAATGTTGAAGAATGTTGGTGAAATGAAAAATCAAGGTGTAGAAGTAGACATCAACGTGGACGTATTCAAGCATTCACAAGTAAGATGGAATACAGGTTTAGCATTATCACACAATAGCAATAAAGTAACCAAGCTTTATGGAGGAAAAGATATCATTGATGGTACCAGTATTATTCGTGAAGGAGAATCATACTATTCATGGTGGAGCCGTGAATGGGCTGGTGTAGACCCACAAACCGGTGAGGAACAATGGGTATTAAATACAGTCAACGAAGATGGTAGCATAAACAGAGAGTTGACAAAAGACCCAACTCAAGCTCAACGTGTAATTATCGGCAAACCAGACCCAAAACTAACTGGTGGATGGAGAAACTCTGTTTCATGGAAAGGATTAGAATTGAGTATGCTTTTCAATTTCTCTTTAGGTGGAAAAGTATTCGACACTTGGAGAACAAGTCTTACAGATACAGATGGATATCAGGTATGGTATAATATGTCAACCGAACAGTTAGACAGATGGCAAAAACCTGGTGACGTTACAGATGTTCCTCGCCGAATCAATAATTACAAATGGGGAAATTATGGGAGCTCACGTTTTATGAAAGATTTGAACTATTTACGTTTGAAATCATTAAGTCTTTCTTATTCACTTCCACAAAAATGGATTAATAAAGCACAACTAAACAATGTACGCGTCTTTATCTCAGGTAGCAATTTGCTAACTTGGACCTCATATAAATATGCTGACCCAGAAATGCCAGTAAATGGAATCCCAACAATGGGACTTCCCAATCTAAAGACCGTTACATTTGGTATTGAATTAGGAATTTAACAAAAGAAACAATGAAAACAACTATAAATACTATATTTGCAGCTATGCTAACAGGAGCTACATTGTTGTCTTCGTGTGATGATTATTTGACAACACTGCCTAGCGATTCGTTAGTTAGCGAAGGAGCAATTACGACTGAGGAAGATACAAAAACTGCAGTAAATGGCCTTTATCAAGGACTTATCAGTGCAACAGATCCCACAAGTAACGTATCTTATAATTATTATGGAACTGATTTTATCACTCGCCCAGAGGTTGGAGGTGATGATATACAAACCCGCATGGTTGGAGATCGCACCGAGAATTTCTATCGTTTTACCGATAGGCAAAATAATGCCAAAGAATCACTTTGGTATGTTCCCTATGTATTGATAAACCGTGCAAATGTTCTTTTAGAAGCCATTGAAGAAGGTAATATCCCAATGACTGATGTCACAAAAAATTCACAAGGCGAAGCATTAGCTATTAGAGCCTTAGCACATTTCAACCTTCTGATTACCTATGGAACACCTTATCAAAAAGATAATGGAGCATCTTTAGGAGTTCCTGTTGTTACATCAGTACTTGATGCTACAGCTTTACCAGAACGCCTTACCGTTGCGCAAGGATATGAAGCGGTTCTAACAGATTTAACAAATGCTTTAAATCTGATAAGTGAAAATAAGACATACGGTCATATCAATCGTTGGGGAGTAAAAGCCCTAATGGCCCGTGTTAATCTATACAAAGGAAATTATGATGAGGCTTATAATTATGCCAAAGATGTCGTTGAACATAGTGGATACACTTTGGTTCCTAATTCTGAATATATTGAAATGTGGGGAAAACGTGAAAATAGCGAGTCAATCTTTGATTTAGACTTATCCTCTACAATGTATAGTGGATCTAGAGAACTTATTGGAGCCGTTGTTGCACCAAGTTCATATGGAGCAATGGTAGCTACTACAGATTTTTTAAACTTATTAAATGAAGATCCTTCAGACGTACGATTGGGACTACTAATTAATGATAAAGAAGGTAAAAAACGGGTTATAAATAAATACCCGGGGCTTGATGGTAACGTAATTGTCAACAACATCCGGGTTATCCGCTTGTCTGACATTTATTTGATTGGAGCAGAAGCTGCATTAAGAAAAAATACTCCCGACCAAAAACTAGCCGATGAATACCTATATCAAATACGACATCGTGCGAACCCTAACAACACTAAAATTACAGCAACTATTGACTTAATCAAGAAAGAACGCAGAAAAGAACTAGTGATGGAAGGTCATAGACTATATGACATTTTACGTGTTGGAGATACTGTTGAAAGAAAAGGAGGAACACATTTCTTAAATGGAGAAGATTTGATAACCGTAAACTGGAATGATTATAGAACTATTATGCCTATCCCTCAGGCGGAAATTGATGCTAATCCTCAGATTAAACAGAATCCCTCATATTAATAGATTGAGAAGTTTTTCTTGAATTTATAATATATAGAAGCAAAAAGCATTGTCTTCTTATTTATAAATTCCGAGAATTATTATAGGAAACTTACCCAAGTTGCGTAGCGTATTCTTGGGTAAGTTTTTTTCTTAGTATGCTCTCTATTTTATTATAAGACATTTTATTATAAGACATTTTCTTTAAACTACTTAATATATAAGTGGCTCAATATATATAGTTGTAAAATAAGAAATTTCATACTCTTAAAACAATATAAGGCAGGAAAACATATTTTATTGACAAATGAAAACGCGTTTACTGAATAATGTATGGAATTTTATTTGTCTTGTATGACTCAATAAATTCGTTTTGAGCTAATATATTCATCTAATTATATAAAAATGACTTATTCAGAGTATAATCTTGGTAGAAAATCCGTATAGAATATCAGTTTACAAGCTATCTTGATTTACAAATCTTATTTAATTGAATAATTTCTATTTATTTATAAATCAACAATTTATAATACTTTATAGTTCCGCCGGAACTTTGGTCATTTCTTTCATCGGAATGCAATCGCAGGAAGTGAAGATTAAGCCGAACGTAAAAGTGGTGTTGAAGTCTGATGCTGAGGTACTTGATGAAGTTGTGGTAACTGCGTATGGTACTTCTACCAAAGGGTCATTTACAGGTTCTGCAGCAGTGATGAAAGCTGATAAGATTGAGAAACGTCAGGTATCAAACGTTTCAAATGCGTTAGCTGGAGCTGTAGCTGGTGTGCAGATTTTGAGCAATAACGGTCAGCCGGGTGAAGATGCGAAAGTACGTATCCGTGGTGTCGGATCAATCAATGCCGGAACAGATCCGTTGTATGTAGTTGATGGTGTGCCTTATGATGGTGACTTGTCTTCTATTAACTCTGCAGATATTGAATCGATGACAGTGTTGAAAGATGCGGCCTCTACAGCGTTGTATGGTGCGCGTGGTGCAAACGGTATCATTATGATTACTACTAAAAAAGGTACTTCTGGTAAGGCGCGTGTAAACTTCGATGCAAAATGGGGTGCTAACTCCCGTGGCGTAAAGAACTACGATGTACTGACAAGTTCAAAGAATTATCTGGAAAAGGCTTACGAAGCTATTTATAATGGTTATGTACAGACTAATGGTATGACTCCGCAGGCTGCCAATGTTGCTGCAAACAATACTTTGCTTTCTGCTGGAAATGGTGGTGTAGGTTACCAGATTTATACAGTGCCTGAAGGTCAGTTGCTGATTGGTAGCAACGGTTTGCTGAATCCGAATGCTACATTGGGCTATACAGATGAATATGGATATTATTATACTCCGGATAACTGGGCGGATGAGACTTTCAGGACTTCACTTCGTCAGGAATACAACTTGAATGTGTCCGGAGGTAACGACAAGTCTACTTTCTACATGGCTTTTGGCTATTTGGATGATCAGGGTGTAATTGAAGGCTCTGGCTTGACTCGTTTCAGCGGTCGTTTGAAAGGTGACTACAAGGTGACAGACTGGTTGAAAGTGGGTGCCAACATGAACTATGTAAATTCAAAGAGTAACTATCCGGGCGATCAGAATAATACATCATCTTCCGGTAATGCTTTCTATATTGCCAATAACATTGCTCCGGTTTATCCGATGTATGTACGTGGCGCTGACAAACAGATTATGACACTGAACGGTCGTAAGGTATATGATTACGGTGATGGTGTAAGTACTCCTTCATCACGTGCATTTATGTCTATTGCCAACCCGGCAGGTGACCTTATTTATAATAAGACTGAATATTTGGCTGACGTGCTGAATGCAAACTGGTTTGCTGAATTGACTCCGATTAAAGGTTTGACTATCAGCGCACGCTTTGGTATGAATATTGATAATACACGTTACAATGATTTGGGTAACGCATATATGGGTCAGAGTGCTTCTTATGGAGGTAATGCTTATCAGGCTGCTATGCGTACTTTCGGTTTCGATCAGCAGTACGTAGCGAACTATCAGTTTGCTGTGAAAGATGTACATCATTTTGATATTACTGCCGGTTATGATGGTTATTCATACCAATATACAGAATTGACTGGTTCTGGTCAGAATCTGTATGATCCGGAAAGCTTCTATATCAGCAATACAATCGATAAGAAGACTGCCAGCGGTATGAAATTGACTTATGCTACTGAAGGTTTCTTCGGTCGTGTAAACTACTCTTATGATGACAAATATTTTGGTAACGTTTCTTACCGTCGTGATGCTTCTTCTCGTTTTGCTCCTGAAAATCGTTGGGGTGACTTCTGGGCTGCAAGTGTGGCTTGGATGATTACACGTGAAGATTTCATGAAGGATATTACGTGGATTAACATGTTGAAACTGAAGGCTTCTTTCGGTCAGCAAGGTAACGATGATATCTTGTTCCCTGGTGGGTATACTGTAGGAGTGATGGGGACAGCTAAAAACTATTATCCATGGATGGACCAGTATAACATGACTGGTGCAGATGGTGTATTCTCTGACGGTACGATGATTGCAAAAGGTAATCGGGATTTGACTTGGGAAACTTCAACTTCTTATAACGTAGGTATTGATTTTGCCTTGTTCAATAACCGTTTGAACGGATCGGCTGAATACTTCGGTCGTAAGTCAAGTGATATGCTTTACAACAAACCGGTTGCCGGAAGTGTGGGTTATACTTCTATTCCGATGAACGTAGGTTCTATGACCAACTCTGGTTTTGAATTGGATTTGACTTATTTGATTTTCAACCAGAAGAACTTTACTTGGGATGTGAATTTGAATGCCACTTTCATCAAAAATAAAATCAACAAGTTGCATCCGGACTTGGATGGTCAGTTGATTGATGGAAACTACATTTACGAAGAAGGTGAATCAATGTACCGTATGTATTTGGTAGATTATGCTGGCGTAGATCCAGAAACAGGTTTGGCTCAGTATTGGGCAAAAGATGAAAAGGGTGAGTTGTACAAAACAGAGAACTATGCATTAGCTCAGACTACAAACAAGGTAGCTACAGACAACTTGATGCCGAAGGTATACGGTGGTTTGGGTACTTCTGTGCAGGTTTACGGTTTTGATGCTTCTATCCAGTTGTCTTATCAGTTGGGTGGTCAGATTTATGACTCAGGTTATCGTTTCATGATGGCTGGAAAAGGTGACGGACAGAACTGGCACAAGGATATTTACAATGCCTGGACTCCGGAAAATAAATATACGGATGTACCTCGTCTGAATGCGCAGGATAAGTATACAAATTCTACTTCAACTCGCTGGCTTGCAAGCTCTAACTACCTGAGTGTAAACAATATTACTATTGGTTATACACTTCCGTCTAACTTGGTTCGCAAGATGATGCTGGAAAAACTGCGTGTATATTTCACTGCTGACAATGTAGGATTGCTTTCTGCACGTAAAGGTCTTGACCCACGTCAGAGCTATACAAGTGCTACTACATCACTTTATACTGCTATCCGTACAATTTCTGGAGGTATCAGCCTTACATTTTAATTAAAATATAAATAAGAAACAGATATGAAAACAAAATATATTTTTGCTTCATTGCTTGTATCTTCACTGGCTGTGACTGGTTGCCAGGATATGGATACATTGCCCGATGGAGGAATCGTGACAGACTCTCAGAAGGAGACCGTTTCTACACTGAATCCTGAACGTGGAGTGGCAAAAGTTAATGCGATTTTCTCTACTTTCAACCAGGCTTTCCCTAACTCAAGTGCATTGGGTGCTGAACGTCATAACGATATTGGTTATCCTACTGTCATGTTGTGTCTGGATTCTAATACAGAAGACGTAGTAAGTGATAATAACGGTTATAACTGGACTGGATATGACTTGACATTTGAAGACCGTGAAAATACTTCCTTGGAAGGACAAATGGTATGGAATGACTTGTATTCTATCGTTTTTGCTGCCAATAATGTAGTAGGAAGCATTGACGAAAAAACAGAAGATGCCAATGAACAGTTCTACCTGGGACAGGGACTGGCTGCACGTGCATTCTCTTATTGGGTAATGGCACAGTTGTATCAGTTTAACTATAAAGGTAATGAAGATAAGCCTTGTGTGCCCCTGATTACAGAAAAGAACTCGGAGGATGCTTCTGTGAATGGTTGCAAGCGTTCGTCTGTAAAAGATGTGTATACACAGATTGAATCAGACTTGAACAATGCTATTAATTTGCTGACTAGTGCAGAGAAAGGAAAAGTGAAACGTGCAGATAAGCGTTATATCAGTCTGTCAGTAGCTTACGGACTTCGTGCACGTATGTATCTGTCAATGCATGAATATGCTAAAGCTGCCGATGATGCGGCAAATGCTATCAAGGCGGCAACAAGTGAAGGTATTGCTATCGCTTCTCGTACTGCGGTAGGTAAACCGACATTTTGGAGTGTAGATGAGGTGAACTGGATGTGGGGTATCATTGTCAGCGAAACAGATGACGTGGTAGATACAGGTATCTGTAACTGGCCTTCTCACATGGGATCACTGAGCTATGGATATGCAAACTATTCAGGTGGTCGTCAGATTAGTTTGAAATTATATAAGGAGATTGATGATGCTGACATCCGTAAACAATGGTGGTTGGATGCCGCTGCAGAATCTGATGGTTTCTTAAGTGACGAACAAGCTGCTTTTGTGGCAAAACAGGGTTACAAGCCTTATACTCAGGTAAAATTCGGTCCCTATAATGATGTGGTAGGTACTACTATCAATGCCAATGATATTGTATTGATGCGTATTGAAGAAATGTATCTGATTGCTGCAGAAGCATACGCTGAAGCTGGAAATCGGGCTGAAGGTGAAAAATATTTCAAGGAATTGCTTAACAACCGTTTGTCAAGCGGATCACAAGCTTATTTAACTGACTATGCTTCTAATCCTCAGGAAGCTGTTTATTTCCAGCGTCGTATTGAACTTTGGGGTGAAGGAGTAATTTGGTTCGATGTAATGCGTCTTAACAAGGGAGTAGACCGTCGTGGAGCTGGTTTCCCGAATGCAGAATGTGTATTTAATATTGCAAAAACAGACGATATCTTGTTGTGGCGTATACCGGAAGCTGAACTTCAGGCTAATAAGGCATTAACTGCAGAAGATAGTCCGGCATGGACTTTACCGAAACCAGTTGCAGATGAATAATAAGTTAGATTAAAGTTAAAAACTAAGAGTATTATGAAATTAAATAAATTCTTTTTCGGATTATTGATGACTCCGGCCGTAATGATGGTAGGATGCAGCGATTATGAAGATACGGAAGTGGCAAGCCCGGAAGCAGATGCGGATGCAATTGGTGCTTATTTTGAAAGCAGTGCAGTTTCTGAACAGTTGTCACCGGGGCAAACATCTTTTAAGATTGTGTTGAATAGAGCTTCTTTTTCTGAAGCTGTAAATGTACCGGTTAAGGCAACAGATCCAGATAACTTTTTCTCTTTGTCAGATAATCAGTTTGTGTTTGATGCTGAGAAACAGGTTAGTAGTCCGATAACTGTTACTTTCAATCAAAGCGTAGTAGAGCTTCAGAAGACATATTCTTTGAAGTTGCAGGTTGCAGACGGAGTGAAAGATCATTTGTATGGTGCAGGTTATACAGATGCAACCTATTCTATGGTGATTGATTATGCCTGGAAGAGTGACTCATTGGCATCTACAATGGTGAAGGATGAATATGCTGGTACATTTGATAAAGAAGGAGCTTTAGCTGCAGTAGAAATTGCAAAAGATTTTGAGGTAGACGAAGAAAAACCATCACCTGATTATACTAAGAATTCTTTGGTGCGTATCTCTAGTTTCTTTGCTACTATTGGTAAGTCGAAGGCAGCTGGAGAAGACCACATTCAGTTTGTGGTAGATAAGGATCATAAAAATCCTCAATTCTTAACAACTGATTACCTGGCTAATAATGAAATTTCTCTGAAAGTCAATACAACAAAATTGGCTACAGGAATGACTCAGAAATTTGCTGAAGAGAAGGAGTATCCTATCTGTATGGACTTGGTAGGTATTAACGTGGAAGCAGCAACTGCTGAGGCTAAAACGGACAACGTGACTTATCAGGTAACATATGAACTTTATGCATTTGATGAGAAAGCTGATAAAAAATATCTGCTTTCAACAGAAGATGATACTGTACCAGTAGAAGGTAATACTCAATATAAAGCTAAATTTGAAGTGAAATTCGTAAAAGCTTCTGCTGAATAATCGTTATTATAGCTGAAATAATAAAAGAGGTATGTCCTGTGTGGATGTACCTCTTTTTTCGTCTTATTCACTTAAAAACTGGTCTTTTTGTTAGAATGAACTTCTTAATAATACAAAATAATTGCAATTTTATTCTATTTGTATTCACTTTTTATGCGGTTGAAGAAGTGAAAGCAAGTTCTTAAAAACCATCTGTTTATCTATTTTGATATCGTTTTACTCCTTATAAATAAATTTTAGTGTAAAATTGCCCGCTGTTTTATAATTTCTCTTTATTTTCTTACATTCGCGCCCCGTTTGTGATAAATGTATTAGACTAACTTAACTAAATTAAAAGAGAGATTTTATGAAACAAAGAATGACGTTGTTCATGGCCATTCTTCTGATAGGGATTGGTCTGTCAAACGCCCAAGTTTCTCAAGTGACCGGTAATGTGATGTCGGAAGAAGACGGATTGCCGGTAGTGGGCGCATCGGTGTTGGTAAAAGGTACTACTGTAGGGACAGTGACCGACATTGATGGAAACTTTACAATTTCTGGTGTGCCGGCTTCGGCAAAAACTTTAGTGGTTTCTTTTATCGGTTTGCAGAGCCAGGAAGTGGCTGTAAAACCGGTGGTGAATGTAGTGTTGAAATCGGATGCACAGGCTTTGGAAGAAGTGGTGGTTGTGGCGTATGGTACGCAGAGCGCACGTACGGTGACAGCTTCAGTAGCTTCAATCCGCAACGATGTGTTAAAGGACGTGCCTAATACAAGCTTGGACCAGATGATGCAGGGACGTGCCTCTGGTTTGAATGTAACGACTCCTTCAGGAGGAGTAGGTCAGGCTCCTGTGGTACATATTCGTGGTGTAAACTCGATTACTTCGGGTACTTCTCCTTTGTACGTAGTGGATGGAATGCCGATTCAGTCGGGTGATTTGGGCGGAGGATTGGGTAATGCCAATGCGTTGGCTGACATTAATCCGGCTGATATTCTTTCTATTGACGTGTTGAAGGATGCGGCGGCAGCAGCTTTGTATGGTTCACGTGCGGCAAACGGGGTCGTGCTGATTACTACCAAGCAGGGAAGCAGCGGAAAAGCAAAAGTAACGTATGATGCTTCTGTCGGTTTCTCCAACCGGACGAAGTTCATTGATATGATGAATGCACAGGAGTATGTAGACTTCAAGAATATGGCGGTTCGTAATGCATACGGAACAGATGTAGCAGCTGAACTGGCTGCTATGGATAAGACATTCATCGCTAATCCTGCTTATGGTGATAAGGCATTTAACTTGATGCCGGGAGTAGACTCTAACTGGGCAGATGCTATTTTTCAGAATGGGTTTACACAAGACCAGACTGTAGCCGTAAGTGGTGGAACGGAAAAAGTGAAATATTATATGTCGGCTAATTACAATACGCAGAAAGGTATTGTAGTGGGCGATAACTATAAACGTCTGGGCGGTAAGGCTAACATTGTGGCTAACGTAACAGACTGGCTGAAGATTGGTATGAACTCGAGCGTGAACGTAAGTTCTACATCGCAGGTGGATGCGGCACGTAACGGTTCAAACTTTGCAGTAGGTGGTTTCCCGCGTATGGCGCTGGCTAACTCTCCGAATATACCTATCTATGATGAAAATGGCAAAGGTTATTATGAACATTCGTTAGGTGTGTTGGGTTATGGACCTAATGCGGTAATGAATACATTTTCGAATCCGGTGGCATTGGTGGAATTGGGTAATAAGACCAACGTGGATGTAAACCGTATTTTGAGCAGTTTCTTTGCAGAAGTTACTCCTGTGAAAGGTCTTACATTGAAAACCCAGTATAATATTGACGATGCACGTATCGAAAACTCTCGTTTCTGGTCACCTAATCATGGAGATGGAGTAAATAAAGGCGGGTATGCGTTCAATGCGGCAGTGCATAGCAGTATCTGGACCTGGACGAATACGGCAACGTATGATTTTACGGCTAATCGTCATCATTTCAATTTCCTGGTGGGTATGGAAGCTACTGAAAGCAGCTACAATGAATGGGATGCTTCTCGTACAGAATTGCAGGATGATAAGTTTACGAACTTCCAGGGAACTTTTGCCAATGCCACAGCTTCGGGTAGTATTTCCAAGAGCTCTATGGTTTCGTATTTTGGACGTATCAACTATGACTTTGCATCGAAATACATGTTCTCTATCAATTTCCGTCGTGATGGCCTTTCTGCATTGAGCAAGGATAATCGCTGGGGTAACTTTGGAGGTGTTTCAGCGGCATGGCGTGTGTCGGAAGAAGCTTTCTTTGAACCGCTCAAGCATGTGATTGAAGACTTTAAGATCAAGGGTAGCTATGGTGTGGTAGGTAATACGAATATCGATGACTATGCCTCACGTTCGTATTATTCTCCTTACTATTACGGTTCTCAGGGAAGTTATCGTTTAAGTAAGATTGCCGACCCGAATTTGAAATGGGAATCTTCAGAAAAGTATGACGTAGGTTTCAGTGCACGTGTACTTGATCGTATCGATATTGATTTTGATTATTTCTATACGAAATCTTCAGACTTGATTCTGGATGTGCCACAGGCTCCTTCGAAAGGTCTTCCAGGAAATATCCTGACAACCAATGCTGGAAAGATGACAAACTCAGGTATTGAGTTGACGATTTCTGCGGATATTTTACGTGACGGTGCATTCAAATGGAATACAAGTTTTAATATTACGACTACTCGTAATAAGGTTGTATCTCTGGCTAATGGTTTGGATAATATTATCAAAGGTGATGCCACTGGATTGGAAATTACAAATATCACAGTACCTGGCAAGTCTATCGGTCAGTTGTATCTGACACCGACAGGTGGTGTAGATCCGGAAACCGGGTTCCGTGTGTTCTATGGAGAGAATGGAGAACGTGTGCTGTATAATCATGCCTCGAAAGCAAAATGGATGCTTGAAGATGGTACGCCTTATGAGGGCAGCTTGAAACCGGTGATTTGCGGAAATACACTGCCGACATGGTATGGTGGATGGAGTAATAACTTCTCTTACAAGAATTTTGACTTGTCTTTGTTCTTCCAGTTCTCAGGTGGAAACTATATTTATAATGGTACGAAGGCGACGGTAAGTGACATGCGTTACTGGAATAACTCGAAGGAGGTACTTCAGAATTACTGGACTCCGGAAAGAAAGAATGCCATTTTCCCGAAACCAGTGTATGGCGATAACTATTCTAATGGTTCGGCCATGCCTATCAGCGAGTGGGTGGAAAAAGGTGACTATTTGCGTTTGAAGAATATCTCATTGGGTTATACCTTCAATACGAAGAATTGGGCGAGTGCCATCGGTATCAGCAAGTTGCGCGTATATGCACAGGTGCAGAACTTGTTCGTAATTACGGGCTATTCGGGTATGGATCCGGAGGTGATGTCGAATACGACCAATGCTACTCTGGCTCCGGGTACGGATAAAAATACTTTGCCACAGGCACGTACATACACATTTGGTGTAAACTTGGCGTTTTAATTGTTGAATTTTTAAAAGCAGATTCGAATGAAAAAATATATTGTATATGCTATATTGATGGCTGGAACCACGTTGAGTAGTTGCAGTAGCAGTTTCTTGGATCAGGAACCACCTTTGTACATTGAGCCGGGAGATATTTATAATGATGCAAATCGTTTGGAAGCAGCTGTATTAGGCTTGTATGGTTCGATAAAAAATGATGCGTCGGATTCCTTCATGGGAGGAAAAACCTATCTGGTGTTTGATAACCGTGGAGAAGATATTGTAAATTCTGACCCGAACTTGATTACGCTGGCCAATACTTATAAGTTTAATGTGGGCAAAACAGATGCAGAAAATACGGTGACCTGGAGCATGGCATACGCCGCCATTAACCGTGTCAATATTTTCTTGGATGAGTTGGAAGGTGCTAAAGCTACTGCTGGAGAAAAGTATGAGCAGTATAAAGCGGAGGCAAAGTTTGTGCGTGCATTTGCTTATTACTATTTGAATAATCTGTATGCTACGCCCTACGTAATTAATCCGGATGCGAAATCAGTGCCTTTACGTTTGACTCCGGAAAAGAACGGTGAGCACAATGCGTTGAAACGTGCTACAGTGAAGGAGGTTTACGAACAAATTCTTTCGGATTTGGAGAATATCAGTGCGTTGCCGGTAAAAGCAAAAGCAGATGAACCGACTGTAACTCGTGCTACACAGGCGGCTGCCAATATGTTGAAGATGCGCGTGTATATGTCCATGAATAACTGGACAGAGGCGGTAAAAGCAGGTAAGCTGGTGACAGGCTACGAACTGACTCCGAAGTTTGGAGATATGTTCAAGGCTCCTTATTATACGGATGAAACCATATTCTCTTTGCCAATGAAGGAAACAAACCGCCCGAATACCCAGCAAGGATTGGCAGAATATTATTACGCTAAGAATACAATTCTGTGGGTAGACGTGGAAAACGGTATCATGGGCAAGCCGAATTACAATTCAGCTGATGATGCTCGTGTACAGATGAAAAATGAAAAGAATCAGCTGCTGAAGTTTACGGATGCTGCACAGAAACTGGATTGGGCACCGATTTTCCGTTATGCGGAAACGTTGTTGAACTTGGCCGAATGTTATGTAAATTTGGGTGGAACTGAAAATGAAAAGCTTGCCAGAGAATGTTTGAAACAGGTGAGATTCCGTTCATTACCGGAGACAAGCAATCAGTTGGATATTGATCATTTGTCTGGTGAGGATTTGAAGATGGCGGTTTATAACGAACGTCGTCTGGAGTTTATCGGTGAGGCGATGCGAGGTATTGATGTGTTGCGTCGTGGAGCTAACTTTGAACGGAAAACACAGATTACTCCGCAAAGTAGCGGATATGTCTGGCCGATTCCACAAAGCGAAGAATTGATGAATCCGGATTTGAATAAATAAGAAAGAAATAAAAGAGCGTATCTGTAAAGAGATGCGCTCTTTTTGCTTATATTTGTGCCGTATAGAAATTAGATTTACACTGAATGAAAGAATTTGTAATATCAGAAGCACAGACTGAAAAAGCTGTGCTGGTGGGTTTGATAACCCAGACTCAGAATGAACGTAAGACCAATGAATATTTGGATGAGCTGGCTTTCCTCGCTGAGACGGCTGGGGCAGAGGTAGTAAAACGTTTTACACAGAAACTGGATACGCCGAACTCGGTGACTTATGTAGGTAAAGGTAAGTTGCAAGAGGTGAAAGAATACCTGGAGTTGCAGAATGAGAGCGAGGAGACGGAAATCGGGATGGTGATTTTCGATGATGAACTTTCGGCCAAGCAAATCCGTAACATTGAGAATGAACTGAAAGTGAAGATTCTGGACCGTACTTCACTGATTCTGGATATTTTTGCGATGCGTGCGCAGACAGCCAATGCCAAGACGCAGGTGGAACTGGCACAGTATAAGTACATGCTTCCGCGTTTGCAGCGTTTGTGGACGCACTTGGAACGTCAGGGTGGTGGTTCCGGTGCCGGAGGTGGTAAAGGTTCTGTAGGTTTGCGTGGCCCGGGTGAAACTCAGTTGGAAATGGACCGCCGTATCATCTTGAACCGTATGGCTTTGCTGAAGCAGCGTTTGGCTGAAATTGATACGCAGAAGTCTACTCAGCGCAAGAACCGTGGACGCATGATTCGTGTGGCCCTGGTGGGATATACCAACGTGGGTAAATCGACCTTGATGAACCTGCTGGCCAAGAGTGAGGTCTTTGCGGAAAACAAATTGTTTGCTACGCTCGATACTACCGTACGTAAAGTCATTATCGAAAATTTACCTTTCTTGCTTTCGGATACGGTAGGGTTTATCCGGAAATTACCGACTGACTTGGTCGATTCGTTTAAGTCTACGCTGGACGAGGTGCGTGAGGCGGATTTGCTGGTACACGTAGTTGATATTTCACATCCCGATTTTGAAGAGCAGATTCAGGTGGTAGAGAAAACAATTGCTGATTTGGGCGCGGGTGGAAAGCCTGGCATGATTGTATTTAATAAGGTAGATGCCTATACGTATGTAGAAAAGGCAGAAGATGACCTGACTCCGAAGACGAAAGAAAATATCACGCTGGAGGAACTGATGCATACTTGGATGGCGAAACTGAATGATAATTGTATCTTCATTTCCGCACGTGAAAAGACTAATATTGATCAGTTCCGTGATTTATTATATAAAAAGGTAAAGGAACTGCATGTGCAGAAGTATCCTTACAATGATTTTTTATATCAGACATACGACGAAGAATAACGACAAAAATATGACACAGCACTATCGTTTACTGACAAGAGAAGAAATCGCACGACTGGAGGCGCAACATTGTATTGCTTCCGACTGGAGTGGAGTTGAAGTAGCTGATAATTTTCGTACAGATTATATTCATCACGCCCGTTTCTCAGGAAAAGTGCGGCTGGGCGTCTTTGAAAAGGAGTTTACCTTGGCTGGTGGAATGACTAAGCATTCTGGTGTGTATTATGCTACTTTACACAATGTAACGGTGGGTGACAATTGTTACATTGAGAATGTAAAGAATTATATAGCTAACTATGAGATAGGGCATGATACGTTTATCGAGAATGTAGACATTATTTTGGTAGATTGCCATAGCCGTTTTGGAAATGGAGTGGAAGTTTCAGTTCTGAATGAAACCGGTGGACGTGAGGTTATTATTCATGACCGTCTTTCTGCTCATCAGGCTTATATTATGGCACTTTACCGCCATCGCCCGGTGCTGATAGACAAAATGCGAAAGATTATTGAGTCTTATGCAGAGTCACATGCGTCAGATACAGGGACTATCGGGAGTCATGTAATGATAGTGAATGCCGGTTACATCAAGAATGTACGGATTGGGGATTATTGCCAGATTGAAGGAACCGGTCGTTTGAAGAATGGAAGCATCAATAGTAATGAGCATGCACCGGTGCATATTGGGTACGGAGTGATTTGTGATGATTTTATCATCTCAAGTGGCTCACACGTAGAAGATGGCACGATGCTTACACGTTGTTTCGTGGGGCAGGCTTGTCATTTGGGGCATACCTATTCGGCTTCTGATTCATTGTTCTTCAGTAATTGTCAGGAGGAAAATGGAGAGGCTTGTGCTATTTTTGCCGGACCCTTTACCGTAACGCACCATAAGTCTACGTTACTCATTGCCGGCATGTTTTCGTTCATGAATGCAGGCTCAGGTTCTAACCAGAGTAACCACATGTATAAGTTAGGGCCGATTCATCAGGGGGCATTGGAGCGAGGTGCTAAGACCACTTCTGATTCTTATATCTTGTGGCCAGCCCGTATTGGTGCCTTCTCGCTGGTGATGGGACGTCATGTCACTCATCCGGATACTTCGAATTTGCCTTTTTCTTATTTGATAGAGGAAAAGAATACGACTTATCTGGTGCCGGGTGTCAATTTGCGGAGTGTAGGTACAATTCGTGATGCGCAGAAGTGGCCTAAACGTGACCAGCGGAAAGATCCGAATCGTTTGGACCAGATTAATTATAACTTGTTGAGTCCGTACACCATTCAGAAGATGATGGCTGGTCGACAGATTTTGAAAGAGCTGGCTCGTGTGTCGGGGGAAACTTCCGAGATTTACTCTTATCAAAGTGCGAAGATTAAGAATTCGGCACTGAACAAGGGAATCAAGTTTTATGAGACTGCCATCCATAAATTCTTGGGAAACTCTGTCATCAAGCGTCTGGAAGCCATTCGTTTTGCTTCTGATGAAGAAATTCGTGCTCGCCTGATTCCAGATACGCCGATTGGAACTGGAGAATGGGTGGATATTTCCGGACTGATTGCCCCGAAGAGTGAGATAGAACGCCTGATGGAAGATATTGAGTGCGACCGTTTGAACAGTGTGGATGAGATACACGACCGTTTTGCGGAAATGCACGCCAATTATTATACGTATGAATGGACGTGGGCGTATGAAAAAATGCTTGATTTCTATGGCTTGCAGGCTGATAAGATTACAGCGGCAGACATCGCAGCTATCGTACGTCAGTGGCAGGAAGCCGTAGTGGGACTGGATAAAATGGTGTATGAAGATGCCAAGAAGGAATTCTCGTTGACTTCCATGACCGGATTCGGGGCAGATGGAAGCAGTGAGGAAAAGGTGCGCGACTTTGAAGAAGTACGTGGCGTGTTCGAAAGCAATCCGTTTGTGACAGCGGTGCTGGAACATATAAAGGTAAAAACGGAGCTTGGAAACGAACTGATAGAACGTGTAAAGAATTTATTGTAAAATGGGAGGTACTGCGTATGGAAAGAATATGCAGATATATATGTTTGCTTTGCGTTTGCTTCATGGTTTTGCAGGTGCAGGCCAATAGAAGAAAGGTGATGGAATGTCCGGGTTTCGTCTTGTCGAATACGACGGAGATAGAATTCAAACGGATTATCCAGACCAGTGAACAGACTCAGGTCGATGCGGTGATGTATGGTAAGCCGGGAACTCCGGTTGTCATTTCTTCAAAAGCAGCATTGAAATGGGCTGATGGAGGGATGGCACAGCTTCGTGAGGCGGAACGTATTTCCATTGATGGAGTGACTGAGCCGGAGGTAATCGAAGAGAATGGAACCTTGGAAATAACTCTTTCTTTTTCGCCGGTTCCTTCGGATGTGCATGAAGTGGACTTTATCGAGCCGGAGATGGGATGGAACATCTTTGGTATCCAGTTAAGTCGGGAAGAACCTTATGTGTATGTGCCTAATTATCTTACAACAGACAAGCCGGAGCGGAGTAATGAAATTCCAGAGCCTGGACTGGCAGTAGGAAAGGCTGTAGTAAACGGTTATATTTTAGGATATGATCCGAGAATGTCATTGTTCACGGAATTGGAATATGAAGACGGTCTTTTCCCTAAGGAATGGAAGCAAAGCATTAAAGTCCGTCAGGATGGCTCGTTTCATTTGGAAACAGAGTTGTTGCAACCAACTTTGACGGCATTGCGGTTGAACGAAGCGGTCTTGAAGCTGTTTCTTGTGCCCGACGAAGAGGTGACAGTATATATCAATCTTCCTCGCCTGAGTATGTCCGCTTCCCGTTTGCTGGGTAAACGTTACGAGAAAAAACAGAAGGCTTGGTTTGACGGGGCCGCTGAGACTATTAACCGGGAGTTGGCCAGTTCCCCTTCTTCTGCTGCACTGAATGCCTATCGTGCCGTAGAAAAAGGCTTGATGGAGAGTCCGGAGGTCGCTTCCAAGTTGCAATCTGACTATGAACAGGTGATACCCATCTGTAGTCGGCTTACTGCTTCCTCTTCTATATCTTCAGATGACCGGAAGGTGCTGAAAACGGTGAATTTCCCAGAAATTCGTATGTATGTGGAAGCTGTGGCAGAAGCACTTCAGCAGAATGCCGAACGGATGGAGTCGGTAAAGGAAGCAGTGATTGCTTCGCTGGATGCGCAGGTAGAAGGAGCGGATATTCTTCCTAAGATTATTGCTCCTCATAAAGGGCGTGCCATTTTGATAGACTTCTGGGCTACGTGGTGTGGTCCTTGTAAAAAAAGTATGCAGTCTATGGTACCTCTGAAGAAAAATCTGTCATCAAAAGACATCGTATATATTTATCTGACGGGACCTTCTTCCCCTGAAAATATCTGGAAATCAAATCTGTCCAAGATGACGGGAGTGCACTATCGGCTGACTGACTCACAATGGAAGTACTTGTGTACTTCTTATGGAGTAACTGGAATTCCTGCTTATCTGATTATCAGTCATGACGGAAAATTGCAGGGACGTTATGTGGGATTCCCCGGAGTAGATGTACTGCAAAAGGACCTGATTCGTGCAATAGAAGAGTAAGAAGAATTACAGATAACTTTTTGTAGGAATTAAGGAAAAATTTCAATAATACTTTGTAACTTTGTGTCCACTAATAACTCATCATTAATTTAATGTATTATGGCAACACCCGAATTCAAGTATCAGCCAATGTTTGAACATGGCAAGGATACAACTGAATACTATTTGCTTACAAAAGATTATGTATCTGTAAGCGAGTTTGAAGGAAAACCCATCCTGAAAATCGAAAAAGAAGGTTTGACTGCGATGGCCAATGCGGCTTTCCGCGATGTTTCTTTCATGTTGCGCCGCTCTCACAACGAACAGGTGGCAAAGATTCTGACTGACCCGGAAGCAAGCGACAACGACAAGTATGTAGCTTTGACTTTCCTGCGCAATGCAGAAGTTGCTGCCAAAGGCGTACTTCCTTTCTGTCAGGATACCGGTACAGCAATTATCCACGGTGAAAAAGGACAGCAGGTTTGGACTGGCTACTGTGATGAAGAAGCGCTTTCTCTGGGTGTGTACAAGACTTATACAGAAGAAAACCTTCGTTACTCTCAGAACGCTCCACTTACTATGTACGAAGAAGTGAATACTCGCTGCAACTTGCCGGCTCAGATTGACATTGAAGCTACTCAGGGCATGGAGTATGAATTCCTTTGCGTAACAAAGGGTGGTGGTTCTGCTAACAAGACTTACTTGTATCAGGAAACAAAAGCCATCTTGAATCCGGCTACACTGGTTCCGTTCCTGGTTGAAAAGATGAAGACTTTGGGAACTGCAGCTTGTCCTCCTTATCACATTGCATTTGTAATTGGTGGTACATCAGCTGAAAAGAACCTGTTGACTGTGAAATTGGCTTCTACTCGTTTCTACGATAACCTGCCGACTACTGGTAACGAATACGGACGCGCATTCCGCGATGTAGAACTGGAAAAACAGGTATTGGAAGAAGCGCACCGCATCGGTCTGGGTGCTCAGTTCGGTGGTAAATACTATGCACACGACGTACGTATCATCCGTTTGCCGCGTCACGGTGCTTCTTGTCCGGTAGGTTTGGGCGTATCTTGCTCTGCTGACCGTAACATCCGTTGTAAAATCAACAAAGACGGTATCTGGATTGAAAAACTGGATTCAAATCCGGGCGAACTGATTCCGGAAGAATTGCGTCAGGCTGGTGAAGGCAATGCAGTGAAGATTGACTTGAACCGTCCGATGCCGGAAATCCTGGCTGAACTGGATAAATATCCGGTAGCTACTCGTCTGTCTTTGAACGGTACTATCATCGTAGGTCGTGACATTGCACATGCCAAACTGAAAGAACGTCTGGATCGTGGTGAAGACCTGCCTCAGTATATCAAGGATCATCCTATTTATTATGCTGGTCCGGCTAAGACTCCGCAGGGTATGGCTTGTGGTTCTATGGGCCCGACTACTGCCGGTCGTATGGACCCGTATGTAGACTTGTTCCAGAGTCACGGTGGTTCTATGATTATGTTGGCTAAAGGTAACCGTAGCCAGGCTGTAACAGATGCCTGCAAGAAACACGGTGGTTTCTATTTGGGTTCTATCGGTGGTCCGGCTGCCATCTTGGCTCAGAACAATATCAAGAGCATTGAATGTGTAGAATATCCGGAGCTGGGTATGGAAGCTATCTGGAAGATTGAAGTAGAAGACTTCCCGGCATTCATCCTGGTAGACAACAAGGGTAATGATTTCTTCAAACAAATCAAACCTCGTTGCACTGGCAACTGTAAGTAATTGACACATCTGATATGCTTCTTTCTGTAAGATGTGAGAGGCATAAGACCATACAAAGGATTTGCAAACCGTAGCCTGTAGATGGCCGGAGTTGCAAATCCTTTTTCTTTCACTCTGCGCTGGCAGGTTTGTTTCACCATAGTGGATTAACAATGAATATTCTGCGTTTTTGTAAAAATTGGACGTTGCCCATAGCCATGGCAATGGGAGTCATTCTGTATTTTGTGTATGTCAATATCCCTTTTCTTGCACCTACCAAGCCCTTTGTGGCTCATGCCATCGATATTGTACAGCCGGTATTGATTTTCCTGATGCTTTTTCTGACATTCTGTAAAATCAATGTACACGATTTGAAGTTGTGTGTCTGGCATTGGCGTTTGCTGCTGATTCAGGGAGCAAGTTTCTTGCTTTTGGGATTACTCCTGGTGATTTTCCCAGATTTCTCAGCCCGTATATTGGTGGAAGGAGCCATGATTTGCCTGATTTGTCCTACAGCAACAGCGGCTGCGGTGGTTACACGCAAGTTAGGAGGAGATGCAGCACATCTGACCACCTATACCATTTTAGCCAATTTGCTGGCAGCTATTTTGGTTCCGCTGGTACTTCCGTTGGTACACCCGCATCCGGAACTGAATTTTGGCAGTTCGTTTGCGCTGATTTTGGGAAAGGTGTTCCCTTTATTGCTTTGTCCGTTCCTGGCAGCCATTTTACTGCGGGCTTTGCTTCCGAAAGTACATGCCAAGTTAGGACAGTATCATGAACTTTCTTTTTATCTGTGGGCTGTGGCGTTGACGTTGGCCATTGGGGTAACGGTAAAGAGTATTGTACACAGTGACGTGTCTTTTTGGTACCAGGCCGGATTGGGAGGCATTTCTTTGGTCTGCTGTGCCCTACAGTTCTATTTCGGGAAAAAGATAGGACGTCGTTACGGCGATCCCATTAGTTCCGGACAAGCCTTAGGACAGAAAAATACGGTATTTGCCATCTGGATGGGCTACACTTTCTTCACTCCTGTGACGGCCGTTGCGGCAGGATTCTACAGTGTGTGGCATAATGTAGTCAATTCCTACCAGTTGTATTTGCAGCGTAAATCGGAGGGAGAGTCCGATGCTTTGAAAAATTAACAGCTTGTCTGTCATTGCTGTGCTCGGAAAGTTGTAACTTTGCCGTCACTTTGTAATGTAGAAGAATAAATTCGCATGATTTCAATAGAAGGACTGAAAGTGGAGTTCGGAACTACTCCGCTATTTGAAGATGTATCGTTTGTTATCAACAAAAAAGACCGTATTGCACTGGTAGGAAAGAACGGTGCCGGAAAATCGACTATGCTGAAAATCCTGGCCGGATTGCAGCAGCCCACAGAGGGAGTGGTAGCCGTACAAAGAGGTATTACCATCGGTTATTTGCCGCAGGTCATGATTCTGAGCGATACACGTACGGTAATGGCTGAGGCCGAGATGGCCTTTGAGCATATTTTTGAGATGCAGGAAAAACTGGAGAAAATGAACCAGGAACTGGCCGACCGTACGGATTATGATTCTGAAAGCTACCATGAGCTGATAGAGCGGTTTACCCATGAGAACGAACGTTTCCTGATGATGGGAGGGACCAATTACCGTGCAGAGATAGAACGTACGCTTACAGGGTTAGGATTCAACCGCACAGACTTTGACCGTCCTACTTCTGAATTCAGCGGAGGATGGCGTATGCGTATTGAGTTAGCGAAACTTCTGTTGCGTCGTCCCGATGTGCTGTTGCTCGACGAGCCGACCAACCACCTGGACATTGAGAGTATCCAGTGGCTGGAGAATTTCCTGAAGATGAGTTCTGGTGCGGTAGTACTGGTAAGTCACGACCGGGCATTCATTAACAACGTGACCAACCGTACCATTGAAATTTCCTGCGGACGGATATACGATTACAAGGTAGCTTACGATGAGTTTGTCGTGCTACGTAAGGAACGCCGTGAACAGCAGTTGCGTGCTTACGAAAATCAGCAGAAAGAAATAAAAGACACGGAAGACTTTATCGAACGTTTTCGTTATAAGGCTACGAAGGCTGTACAGGTACAGAGCCGCATCAAGCAGCTGGAGAAAATCGTGCCTATTGAAATAGATGAAGAAGATACTTCTACACTTCGCCTGAAGTTCCCTCCTTCCATGCGCTCCGGTAACTATCCGGTGATTTGTGAGAATGTGAAGAAAGCGTATGGCGACCATGTGGTCTTCCACGATGTGAACCTGACTATCCATCGGGGTGAAAAGGTAGCTTTTGTGGGTAAGAACGGTGAAGGTAAGTCTACGCTGGTGAAGTGTATCATGGACGAGATTCCCTATGAAGGAAAACTGACCATCGGACACAATGTACAGATTGGCTATTTTGCACAGAATCAGGCACAACTGCTTGATGAAAACGTAACTGTCTTTGATACTATCGACCGTGTAGCAAAAGGAGACATTCGTCTGAAGATTAGAGACATCTTAGGTGCCTTCATGTTTGGAGGAGAAGCTTCCGAAAAGAAAGTAAAGGTGCTTTCAGGAGGTGAGCGCAGTCGCTTGGCTATGATTAAGCTGCTGCTGGAGCCGGTGAACTTCCTGATTCTGGACGAGCCGACCAACCACCTCGATATGCGTTCGAAGGATGTACTGAAGGAAGCTGTGAAAGAGTTCGACGGTACGGTTATCGTAGTATCTCACGACCGTGAGTTCCTTGACGGACTGGTGACCAAGGTGTACGAATTTGGTGGCGGACTGGTGAAGGAACATATCGGCGGAATCTACGACTTCCTGCAAAAGAAGAAAATGGAGAATCTGAATGAACTTCAGTTGTCCCAATCTCCGCAGACTGCTTCGCTCAAGAAAGAAGAGCCGGTAGAGAGTGAACGAAAACTTTCGTATGAAGCGCAGAAGGAGCTGAACAAGAAAATCCGCAAGTTGGAGAAGCAGGTGGCCGACTGCGAGGCAAAGATTGAGAAACTGGAAGAGCAGGTGGCACAACTGGAGGAACAGATGGCTACCCCTGAAGGTGCTTCCGATATGAAGCTGTACGAGCAGCACCAGCAGCTGAAAAAACAGATTGCGGAGGCAGAAGAGGAATGGACACTGCTGCTGTCGGAACTAGAAGAAATGAAATAAATAAGAGAGACTTGATTAAAATAACGCATTTATGAACAAGAAGAATTATGTAGCCGTAGCTACGTTGGCATTTGCTATGTTGACAAGCTGCGCCGGACAGAAGGAAGCGAAAAGCACTTCTGGCATTGATTTGGCAAACATGGATACTACCGTGTCTGCCGGTACGGACTTTTTCCGTTACGCATGTGGAGGATGGAACGATGCACATCCGTTGACTGCCGAATATTCTCGTTACGGCACGTTTGATGAACTATTTGAAAACAGCCAGAAGCAGTTGCGCGAACTGATTGAAGGATTGGCTGCGCAGAAAAATAATCAGGCTGGTTCTGCCGCACAGAAAATCGGTGACTTGTATAACATGGCAATGGACAGCGTAACCCTGAACAAACAGGGTGCAGAACCGGTAAAAGCCATGCTCGATAAGATTGCCGGCATGAAAGACAAGAGTGAAATTGTGCCAATGATGACTGAAATGGCTCATATCGGTATCGGTACCTATTTCCGTAGTTATGTATATGCTGACCCGAAGAACAGCTCGCTCAACATTTTCCAGATGGGACAGGGTGGTATCAACCTGGGTGAAAAGGAATATTATTTGGATACTGACAGCATCACTCAGAATATTCGTGAACAGTATAAACTTTACATCGGCAAGTTGTTCCAGTTGGCTGGTTTCTCTGAAGCAGATGCACAGCAGAAAGTGGCTGATGTGATGGAAGTCGAAACTGCCATTGCTAAAGTATCACGTAGTGCAACAGAACTTCGTGATCCGGAAGCTAACTATCACAAAATGTCTTTCGATGAGCTGAAAAAGACCATTTCCGGAATCGACTGGGATGCTTATATGAAAGGTTTGGGTATTCAGGTTCCGGCTGAACTGAACGTAGAACAGGTAGAGCCGATTCAGGAAGTCGCTCGCCTGATGAATACACTTCCGTTGTCTAAACATGTATCGTATCTGGAATACAACCTGCTGGATGCAGCAGCTTCTTGCCTGAGTGATGATTTTGTAGCTGCCCGTTTCGATTTCTATGGCAAGGTATTGTCAGGACGCCAGGTAAATCAGCCGCGCTGGAAACGTGCTGTAAACTCAGTGAACGGCATGTTGGGCGAGCTGGTAGGCGAAATGTATGTGGAAAAATACTTCCCGGCTGCTGCCAAAGAACGTATGGTGAAGTTGGTGAAGAATCTGCAGACTGCCTTGGGTGAACGTATTGACGCACAGGAATGGATGAGCGACAGCACCAAAATCAGAGCACACGAAAAATTGGCTGTTTTCCATGTAAAAGTAGGTTATCCTGACAAGTGGAAAGACTATTCTAAGCTGGAAATCAAGAACGATTCTTACTGGGCTAACGTATGCCGTGCTTCAGAATGGGGATTCAATGATATGTACAGCCGCATTGGTAAGCCGGTTGACAAAGATGAATGGCTGATGACTCCGCAGACTGTCAATGCCTACTATAATCCGTCAACTAACGAAATCTGTTTCCCTGCTGCTATTCTTCAGCCGCCGTTCTTCAACATGGAAGCTGATGATGCTGCCAACTATGGTGCCATCGGTGTAGTAATCGGTCACGAAATGACGCATGGATTCGACGACCAGGGCCGTCAGTTCGACAAAGACGGAAACCTGACCGACTGGTGGGCTCCGGGTGATGCTGACCGTTTCAAGGAACGTGCACAGGTAATGGTGGATTTCTTCAACAAGATTGAAGTATTGCCGGGCCTGCAGGCTAACGGTGAACTGACACTGGGTGAAAACTTGGCCGACCACGGAGGTTTGAACGTAGCTTATCTGGCTTTCCAGAATGCAACTAAGGATGCTCCGCTTGGTGTAGTCGATGGCTTCACTCCGGAACAGCGTTTCTTCCTGGCTTATGCTACTTTGTGGGCTGGTAACATCCGCGACGAACAGATTCGTGTGTACACTAAGTCAGATCCTCACTCATTGGGTAAATGGCGTGTAAACGGAGCGTTGCCTCACATTCAGGCTTGGTACGATGCCTTCCACATCACACCGTCTGATCCGTTGTATGTAGCTCCTGAAAACCGTGTGAACGTGTGGTAAACTACAGACGATAATTCACCAATCTCTATAAATGGGGGTATATGAACTGTTGCAAGGTTCATATACCCCTCTTTTTGTTTTTAAGATGGAGACTCCACGGGGTAGGTGGACTATTCTTCTTTTTCTCCTGAAATATTCTTTCAAATGTGCTTGTCTATTCTCTGTTTCACATAGCGGGATTTGTATCCTACACTGTGAAATATATATACCACACTGTGGTTTTTGTATTTCACAGTGTGAAACAGAGAATTTGTCCTGAAGTTTGGAAGGATGGATAAGGCAAATTTGTGGTTTGCGAGGGAGGAATTCACGGTTTCCGGTGATGTATACCTTAAATGAAAAACTTTTCTTTGTAAAAGAAAACATTCAAAAATGGGAATTATGAAAAACAAGTTAAGTTTTTTATTGTCAGTTGTTTGTCTGTGGGGAGTAATCTTAGTTTCAGGATGTAGTGAAAAGGATGAGACTCCCACAAATCTGACTTTGAAAGAAGGTACACAAACTACTCAGGTGGTTTATGCCGATGAGGTAACGAATCAGGGTGGAATCAGTTTTACAGCTCTGTCCGACTGGACAGCCACAGTAACAGAAGTTGCGACAGAAGCTGCAACCAAGGCTACTTCGGGAAAAGTGGAATGGCTGGAATTGAGTGCCTATAGCGGAGGTCCTGGTGAATATACCTTAACCTTGACATTGATAGAGAACCTGACCGGAAAGGACCGGAAGGCTACCATCGAAATTCGTTGTGGTAACGATGTGATAACCATTACCGTAGAGCAGAAAGCTACTACAGAAGCAGGGGAAACTCCTGCCCCGAAAGAGAAGCGTCTGGCTCGTTATGAGATTACAAATTCAAGCAGCTTGTATCCGGACAGCTATACTAAGTCTATTGGGGAACTCACTTATAATGAGAACGGAAAGCTGGCAGCCTTGAAAACTATTAGTTACCAAGGCGATATGCAGGGATATTTCACAGAGAGAATCTATCAGTTCACCTATCAGGAAAACCAGATGTGGATTGACTTGAAAACACTTTCCGGATATGAATCGGATGAATCGTATGTGGTTACATTGAACTCAGAGGGTTATGTATCACAGTTGTATAAGAAAAAGGAATCTTCTTCTGAGCAGCATACATTGTGGATGTTTATTTATTCCGACGGTTATCTTCAGCAGATACAAGAAGATTATGACTATTATCCAGGTGACCATGAAGATGGGGATGAGGAAGATGGAAATGTGGCAATCGATCCGGGAGTATCTTTTGGCAGGATGGGACGTGCTTCGGATAGGTCTATTCTGCAATTGAACTGGCAGAATGGCAACCTGATGTCGACGGAGGGAGAATTTTCGGATGAAAGCTATATGAGTTATGCATATACTGAATATCCGAATGTAACGCCTTACTTTGATTTTAATGTAGTGGTTCGTCCGTTGTTCGGCAGTCATACTTATGAATATGATGACATGGTGTCCATGCTTTATATGTTGCGTATGATGGGTAAAGGTAGTAAGAATCTGGTAACGAAAGATGTTGTGGACTGGGGATATCGTATGCCGGAACCGGGAGAACCGGAAGTGATACATGAAGATACATGGGCTTCTTTTGCATATAGCTTTACGGAAGATAATTATCTGGATGTAATTACTGGCAAGTGTACTTTGTATTCATACCAGGAGGATGAACATGGAAATCATGTTTCAGAGTCTACGTCTTATTACAATGATGAATACCGTTTTGTGTACGAGTGACTAGGAGGCTGTCTCAAAATGAAAAACAGAGATAGGTTTACTTATAGTGTAACCATTCTATTTTCCGCCATGACAATTTTATCGGCTGTTTTTCAGCCGATAAAATAAAAATGTCCGCAAGAAAATAGTTTAGTTTTAACATTCCGATTGATAAAAACATGGCAGAAGGGCCTTCTTGTCGCAGTCCTTACCATGAAGAATACATTCAATAATAACTTTAAGACCCCTCCCCAATTTGTAAATAGCTATTTAAGGAACCATATTGAATAATTCAAATGTTTCCTGCATCCATTTGCAAGGAACTCCATCATAGTGGTTTTTGATTCTCTCCTCTATTTGTTTATCATCCCAAACGGCAGCACGCTCTAATTTTTTAGCAACATCAATTGTGGTAGGAGCAGTCTCGCCTGTTTCAGGGTTGTAGGTGAAGAATTTTTCACTAATCCTATCATAAACAAATCGTAAAGGTAAAATCTGCAAATCTTCACGAATAGGGATCTTGCCAACTTTGAGCCATATTCCTTTGGTTATAACATATTTATATACTGCCGTTATAAATAAAACTTTGGCATTTTTCAGAACATTCAAATCAGACAGTTCCGTATCGGATTTATAATCAAAAAAAGCCAATAGCCCGTGCGGAAGTATTTGTGCATATACATAGAATTCATCATTGACATGTATTTGCACTATAGAACCTACTGTTTCTTGTTGTCTTTTCATTTATTCAATTTTAAATTAGTTACCAAATACCTTTTCATTCATATGATGGTGCCCTCGCCTGCGTACATTCTCTTCCGGAGACATTAATTCCTCACTTTGATGTATTTCAAACTGATATTACTAAATATCATACAAGTCAAAGAAAGTAGGAGATACTTTCTATTACAATTATCTTTTTAGTTTTTGGGAATAACATGTAGCTTATTGATGTAATATACATTAGATATTACTTCTACTAACTCTAGCTTAATGACATATTTGTCAATTAAGCTGTCACTATAATTGGGTATAAATGCCTTCCTATCAAAGTGCTTGTCTTGAAATGTAAATAACACTCCGTCTGTACGCCGTGTATAATAACCATTTATTGGTACAATAGCTGTTTGTACATTTGTGCTTTTCTGTACATAACAGTATGAATAGAATAATGTCCAAATAGAAATATACAGCATCACAAAAGACTTTATTCCAAATAACACTTTATCTTTTTGCCTTGTAACCTTGAAAATAAAAGCTATCAATGTTACTGCAATAGAAATAGCAGCAATAACAATGGCGTAGGTATAAGTTGTTATTAAAAAATTATGTCTCAGGATATATATAATAGCTATTAATCCCAATGCAATGAGCAATATTACATTATTGTACTTCTTCTTCATTTCTACCATTTGTTAATTCTACATTTTCTGTCATATCGATGTTGTCCTCTGAATTTCTTCATTTTTCCATCCATCTATACGCATAGCAGCAAATCACTACTGGTAAAACCGAGAACAACGCAAAGCAACCAACCAACGACAAATACGCAGAAGAAGCAAAAGGAATCCCGAATATGGGATAAAGGGCTATGGCAAAGAGATTATAGGTTATGAAAGAGAAAAGCATGCTATACCCTATGAGCTGCCACACTTTCCCGGTTTTAGAGACTTTCCATGTTGCTACTCCACCTATACAGAAGCATAGCGGATAAATAAGCAACTGCCCTATAAGATAAAACAAGCTTATCCCATAGTTCAATGCTTCTACACAAACTGTTGCCACACCACACAGCAACATGGCTGCTTCAAATTTCCAAATTCGTTTATCGGTTAGTTTCATTGCTTATCTCCTTTATCTCAAATCCATTTGCTAATTTAATTATTTATTATCATTCTTGCTACATTGCTGTTCTTCGATATTGATATTGGCTAATTCCGCTTTTTTGCATATATATCCTATCACATACTCAATAGGGGTTTGCAACTCAATATCGTTGTTTTCTACCAACTCAGTTATTGCTTGTCCAACAATGCTCCATATCGGGGTGTTCTCGTATTCTTTGTAAGGGTGTTCCATCATTTATTATAATTATTTCATATGTAGATATGACTTACATATGCTTCAAATTTACAAATATTTCCGTAACAATCTCTTTGAGTGTTTCTTGATGTTCTTCTGACGGTTCAAGTAATTTGTTGCAGACTTCGGAATCCGAAATATAATCGTATATATATATTCCCAACCATCCACTTTCCCAAAAATCGAAGTTTCCTCCTATATTTTGTGTATTGAATACAACCTGTTCAAGAGCACCAAAATCACCATCTGCATAACTTCGGTATTCAAGATTAAACGAACTTAAAAGAGAAGCCACTTCTTTCTTAAAAAATTCTATATCAGTCATAAGCATTATTTCGTGTGTATAAATAAGAATTTAGCATTCATATTCATTTAAAATCTTTATCACATGGCGCATTATAATTATATGTCAAGCGCCAGCCATCATTTAATAAAGACAATGCTTCTGAAGATACAAAAACATTATTTTTCTTAATAGAACATTCATTCATGGCCTTCATTATTTCTTTATAGATTGCTTTCGATTCTTCTGAACTATCTGCAAAATAAGCTATACGACCAGCTATCAAAACCTTTTCAGCTTTTTCATATATTCCCCCTGTACTTAACTCGACACCTTTAGGATTGGATGAAAGCTCGATTATGTAATGAAATGAACCATCTTTCTGCTTCAAAATTCTACTATTCACCTTACTATTTAGTGGTTGAACCATATATCTATTATCCATAGATATCTAGTTACTATAATTGGTATGGCCGAGTTCTATGAATTTAGATATGCTGTTTTCTCTTCTTACCACTTCACTAGTAAAAGTTCCCATCAGAACATATTCTATTGGAATTCTTTTTTCTACCTTGGACATCATCTTGATAATATCCAACTTAGTTAAGAAGAAAACTTGCTGTTTGGTTTTCATATGAGAATTAATTATGATTCTCTTGTCCTTATTTCTTCTCCTTATTGTGACAAATAACCATACACATGAGCATAAATATAGAATGAAACAAGCTACTACCTGTCTTACCGCTAGCCCACTTTCTTCATAAACTTCATCTCTTTCTTTGTCATAAAAGAATTGTATTTTTTGTGGATCAAAATGTATGCATTTATCTCTGGCAACTTCTACATAATATTGCTTTCCTTTAAACTCTATGAGTATGTTTGATCCTTTTTTACGATAGCAATTAACTTCCAGTACCGAATAATTTTGTATTGGTTCCTCACTATTGATTATCGTTTGTCTATGGTCGTATATGAGCCAAATATAGATAGCAAATGCTAATGCGCTGATATTTATCAATATAACACTTATAAGTTCCTTATTTGTAACACGTTTCATTTTCTTGTTTTTTTATACATCTATTTACAGGACTAAATATGACCATTGTTTTCCATGTATTTCTATATCATAAAAGTATTCATTCCATTCTTCATAGAAGTCAACTACCAACATATTTGTTAAACTCTTATCATAGAAAGTAATGAGCCCACTAGAATCATCTTCATAATGAAAAGATACATTGAACATGTCAATCCTGTCTAAAAGAGCTAAGCCGCATATATCGGAGTTTTTAATTTGCATGTAAACAATATCATCATATTTCAATTGAATATCTGATATTATCTTCTTTAATATATGTTTATCTTGAAAAGGTATTTGCTTAGCTGACCAAGCTAAATTGCTTTGCTCAAATAGCATGTTGTCGCTAATCATTTTTAAGATCATATCAGACTCTTCCAAACTCATTACTTTTATATCTTTTCCTATAACAAGTTTAGATACCTCTTCTTGATATATCTCTAAATGCTGCTTTCCAGCATTTTTTCTTAATAAAAACTGCAATCTATTTTTCATCATAATTGACCTTAGATTTTGCATTCTCTAATTCTGATATATTCAACAGTGGCTTCTGTATGTTTCGGCATTTCACAACCATAGCAGGTGATTTGATTCAATACTATTCTTTATACTCAAAATATTCGATGATTAGCGATTTATCTAACATTTTCCTGCTGGCATTTATTCCTATTCCCATAACAGCACATGTCCCTTTCTCCTTTATATAGAGCATGGGATATAGTAACTTTATGATAAATATTTTACCTTTATAAACTCCCTGTATCGTATATTTCTTTTCTAAAGCATTGTATTCAATATGTTGCCAATAGTATTTATCTGGCAATAAGCTCTTTATTGTTTTTATGGCGCATTCTTGTTTATACCAATTCTTGTATAAATACATACAGTTTGAGTAACAGAATACCGCACACAGGAAAATAAAAAAATAGGAAATATCATCCCAGGATAAATTATCACCATTGATAAAATAAATGGTTAAACATACTACAGATAACAATAGGCAGATTACTCCTATCCCTAAAATACTCCATAAGAGACTATCTGTTAATGCATGTTTGAAGGACGGGTAATATACCGTTTTCTCTCCATTCCAAAATCGTTTATCGGTTAGTTTCATTGCTTACCTCCTTTCCGCCAAAGACATATATAACTATTTAATGGATTATGCACAGAATGGGTTACCTGTATATATCAAAGATTATGCCATCATGCCGAATGAAAAATATAAAATCATATTTCATGTCTGTAACAAGAATATCATCTACGACTGGGTACCAGATGTAAGAAAAGTATTTGCAGAAATCATCATAACTAAAAACATCAATCCGATTTTCAAAATTCCAAACAACAGCAATCTCATCAAGATGATTCGTTTTTGTAAAAAGCCTTTCCACTTGAAATTCGTCTGATGCAGCATTCATATCTTCTCTTGGCTCTCCTATATTCTGCAAAATATTGAAGTTCTCGCATTGAACATGAAATTGCACTGAAAGTTCGTTAAGGAAAGAAGAACTTTCTTCCATGGATAAAGTCTTATAGAACGTAAAATCTTTTTCTGATTCTTTTTTGAATATTTCAAGCTTAAATCTATCCATTACACAATCGTTTTCTTGTTTACCAGTGCGTATATAAGATTCTTATTTTACCAGTTCAAATTGTTTCTTAGGGCAGCTTCTACCATATCTACATCTATGCCATTATTGCTTTACCCGAATTAGGTATGTCATCAGCTGCCCTTTTAAGTATAAGATAATTAATTCCTTAGTAGAAAGCAGCTGCGCATTTTTGCGCATTTTTTCAATAATTGAATGATATATTACTATATTTAATATAGGAAACATGGCAATAGTAGAACTCGTTACATTAATCCTATATTGCAATAATTCATACTGTGTATATTTCTCTTTAATATAAAACAAATCTACCAAGTATGTATTGATATATCCCAATGATAGCCAAACTGATAATACGGTAGAATGTTGATTAACCCATGACAGAATTCGACTACTAATAGTTGGATCATACATTATTTGATAAAAAAAAGCGTGAGACAATATGACTGCGGATATTGCTAACGCAGCCTCTTGTCACCTTCTACTGCATTACTATCATCTTCTTTATCAGAAGATACCAGAGCTTGCGCCCCCCATGCCTTAGTCTTAGCAGTTTGGACAAAGCTAAATGTAATATCGTTATTAAGGAGATTTAGCAGTTTTACTTTATACTTGCAGATTAAAGTAATATCCTCAGTTCCATTAGTATAGATAGAAGAGCTGTTAAGATTCAAACCATCCAGACCATCTATCACTCCCATATCCCGAAGATTTCTATCGCAGTCAATTTCGTCATTTATCGTCAAATGTTTTACCATTAACCCCTTGGAAAGTGCTCCTGCAAAATATCCCTTGCCAATTTCAAATCCTTCATTTCCTGCTACTTTAACCAATGATTTGATCCACGCGGTCTTATCATCAGTCGAAGCAATTTCCTGAACTATATCTTTGACGTTACTGCCATCCTCTTTTATTTCTGATATTGTGTCACTAAGTTCTGAACCGCCTCTACCAAATTTCTGCAGAGATTTAATACCATCCGTTATACCGTCTTCCAACCCCTCTATTTGCTGACGCGTTTCGCTGGAATCAGCATAAACTTTTGCCTGAATATCATTCAACCCACTCAAACTATAGAAGTACAGATATTGTGACATTTCCTCCGCAGTCTGATTCAGTGCAATTCCAATTTTCGCCTGGGCAGTGCATATATTCACTATACTTAGCAGTATTACTATCAAAAACATAAATACAGATAAAGATAAAGTTGCCTCTATGACGACTGCTCCATTTTCCGCATTTGAAACTTTCTTTTTCTAAACATATCTTTTACTTATCCTTTTTCCGGTTCTTTCTACTCCAAATGTCCAATCATCTATAACATCCGTTTTTACAAGGTCTATGTCCAATACATTATCTTCCTGTGCAAAGATTCGCAGTTTCTTCAACTCTCTGCGCTCATTTTGTCTTATAAACTCCAGTTTTTCAGATGTATTCAGATTAATGTCTTTTTTATAAAATTTCGCATTGCGTCCCTAAAAAGTCTACTTTTTCATTTACTATTTTAATTCCTATCCCTTCCTCTTCATCCCACTTTGTATCCAATAAAAGAATAACTACTCTATCCTCTTCTAATGGTAAATAAATAGATTGAAGCTTTACTAATTGTGCCATTTCACTTTTATTATGAATGATTGGTGCATAAATATCTGCCTGTTCCTCAAACATATTTCTATACTCTTGACACTGACTCTGGTAATAATCATATATCATATTTTCTATTTGATTTGTTAATATGCCTTTACTTTCGTTAAAATTTATAAATGCCTGCCTTTGGGTTTCTGCTATTTCTTCATCTTCGTTTCCTTCTACTGATAGCTCAACAACACATGCCTGTTGAAATAACACATATTCATATTTTCCCTTCCAAGTAACTTGAAAATACAAATCGCCAAAAATACTATCTTGTTTCATCTACTTTCCTCCTTTTTTATATTCAGAACAACCTCCCAAATGTTTAAATATAGGTGCATTTATGTTGGTTGGAACTAACTGTATTGTCTCAACATCATTTAGCTCATGCCATGTATAGTTATTTTCTTTCCGCCATTTCTCTATATCTTTAGCCGTATACACCTTTCCATCTGTACTCAATTGCTCTGCTAATTTTGCATCCGCTGATTTAAAATTATCTACACGTTTATCTGTCATTCCTGAAATTTTAACTTCTGCAACTGCAAAAGGTGAGAAATCTGGAATACCATTTTTATACTCTACACCCTTTACCCCATATTTATCTAAAATATCTTTAACTCTAGGATCATCTGAGATAAATACAGACTCTCCTCTCTCTTCTGTCCAATGTCCATTAGTACTGGAATTAGCTGGGCAGTTCTTAATTCTTTCTTCATATTTACTATTTTTAGGTACTACATCATACCCTTTTGTATATAATCCATCTTCATGAATTAAATTGAGAATA
>OGEP01000396.1_pt1 | contig 67357 bp, 67 predicted proteins | sample 1570721 | NCBI WGS metagenome assembly OGEP01 (sample SAMEA2582131, study PRJEB24529) | metagenome | biome: Human gut stool | place: China | collected 2011 | reverse complement strand
ACGCAGGCCGCTGTTCGCAGGTAGCAGGCCGTAAAAAAATAACCACGCGGCTCATAAACCGCGTGGTTATCGTATTCTTTATGGTACAGATTTGTATTTTTCTTTCTGCAAAGTAGTGAAACCATTATATTTTTTGGTATAATAGATTAATAGAGCTGGAAGGAGGAGTCTTTTTGATTGATCTCAATACGCTGCGCACATATTATAATATGGATGCCGTCTTTATGACCCAACATTCTATAAGACGCTTCAGAGAACGAGGAATAAAAATGCAAGACATAAAAAATGCCTTGTTTACTGGAACAATTATCGAACAATATGAAGACGATTTTCCTTTTCCTAGTTGCTTAGTTTGTGGTTCATCCTCAAAGGGACTTCCTTTGCATGTTGTAATGAGTGACGAAGGCAGTGCTTCTAGAATCATAACTGCTTATTTTCCGGACCATAAAAACTGGGATGAAACATACTCTGTACGAAAAAAGGGGTGATACTATGAGATGTCTGGCTTGTAAATCCGATACGATGGTCGATGCTACGACAACTTATTTTGCACAGGTTTCCTCTGGCTATGTAATTATTGAGAACGTGCCTTGTAAGAAATGTACTCAATGCGGAGAAGAATTCTTTTCTGCTTCCGTTGTAGAATGTATCGAGCAAATTCTGGATAAAGCAGAACAAATTACCAGTAAAATTCTTATCCTGAATTATCATTCAGCAGCATGACACAGTAGAAACCACAAAAATAGCCGCCCAGGACTCCAATCGTAAGCGACTATTTTTGTGGTTCTTATTCTGTTAGTACTAGTCACTCAAAGGTAGACGATAAGGCATGCCTATGATATACTAGCTTCGAGGTTCTGCCTAAAACGGTAGGCGGTTGGTCCCTTGCTTCCTAAGGAGGGATTTTGTGTGAACCCTCCAATCCATGGGAAAGGAGGGGATTTGTATGCTTCTGACTGTAGATACTTTTATTGGTATTCTCGGCCTCTGCTTAGGTGTTTTTGCGCTTGGGTATGCCATCGGATGCGCTTCAAATAGAACACAAAAATAGCCGCCCTCGATCCCACTCGTAAGCGGCTACTTTTGTAGTCATTATTTGGGAACCAACCGTCTATCGGCAGGACCTCTTTCACGTTTATTATACCGTTATCAGTTAATCTTCGTCAAGGCCGAGGCTACATCTAATTATTTTCCATAAAAAAACCTTAACACCAAATAAGCCAACATAAATAATAAATATCCAAAGAGTGAGGGTAATCCTTTCTTTTTCTCTTGAAATTTTTCTTTATATCCTAGTTCCTTGTATAACAAGACATTCCCTATAATTGTACAAAACAATCCAGTCATAATTCCAAGATAAAACCACTGCCCATTGAAATTTCTATATATCATCACATAGATACATCCTAACAAAGAAAAGAAAACCAAAAGACATCCACTAAGATAAAATATACTATAAGGCAGTATTTTTAAATATATTCTTTTAAATTTTTTTGTAATTAAATCAAATAATATATATGCAATTACTGTAATAAAAGCAATTTGTATAACCATTGGTTTTAAGACGTGTAAAAACGGCACATGGTTCACCTCATTCACAGGTAGATTTATTATTTTAAACGATAATAACGAATACTTTTCCCCCGTCCTTCTCGTTTCAGTTCACCTGAAGCCACCAATTTTCTCAAAGCCCCTTCTATTGAACTGACACTAAGTGATGGACAAAGCTCCCGGATATCCTGCTTGGTAAAACGGCCAATTTTGTTCTGCACAGCCAGTCGTACCGTGTCTAAGGCAGGTCGTTTTGTTTCCACCAAGGCAAAGCGATCTTCAAAATCCTTATATGCCGCCAAAATAGTCCCGAGGAGATATTTGATAAACGGTACCGGGTCCTCTTTGCCTTCATACCAGCCGTCTTGTGAAGCGGCCAAGGCTTCATAATACAAGTCCTTATTTTTAGCAATTTTCGCTTCCAGAGAAACGTACTTTCCTACATAGAAGCCATTTTGGTACAGAAGCAGTGTAGTCAGCAACCGGCTCATTCGTCCGTTTCCGTCATTAAATGGATGAATACAAAGAAAATCATGAATAAAAATAGGAACAGCCAACAACGGTTCCAATTCAAAATTCCCGATAACTCGATTATATGCTTCACACAGCCGATCCAGGGCCTCTGGTGTCTCATACGGGGCAAGTGGTGTAAAGAGTGTTTCCGTATGCCCATCAGGATAAGTGGCACTAATATAATTCTGCACCGTCTTCGTCTTGCCTGCTGCCGGATTATTCATATGGCTATAGAGAATTTTATGAAGTTGAAGAATATAATTCCGTGTAATCGGGATTGCATCAAAGTTTTCGTGGATGATTTCCAACACATCCCGATAGCCCGCAATTTCTTGTTCGTCGCGGTTTCTAGGCGTCGTTTTTTCTTCAACAAGCTGCCGGATACGCGTATTCGTAGTAACAATGCCTTCAATAGCATTCGATGCTTCTGTACTCTGGATTTTAGCAATCTCAACCAGTTTTTCTAACTCTTCCGGCCGCTGTTTCAAATAGAGTTCCTGCTTCCCCATTTCCTTATAAATAGCTGCAATCAATCCCAACAACTCAGAATCCCATTTGTTATCTCGGATTTTTGAATAATTGAATGATCTCATTCCCTTACCTCCCATCTATTCCCTTAAATTCTATATAAAAATAAGGGAATGGTCAATGGATTAAGGGAATCCATTGTCATAAATCTGAAGGAAAACGCGCTCTGCTTATTGGTAAAGCTGCCTACTCCAAACTATTGACTTTCCTTGATGAATCATCATATCTAATCGGACTCAGATGCGGCTTTGCCGCGTCAAATTCATTATTTGATTGCGACCGCGTATCATCTGTCATAAATTCCGGCTGTCTACAGGATTCACGCGGGACGCCTTAACAGGACGTCCCCTACGATATCGCATAGAGGCGATGAAAATGAACGCAGGCCGCTGTTCGCAGGTAGCAGGCCGTAAAAAAATAACCACGCGGCTCATGAACCGCGTGGTTATCGTATTCTTTATGGTGGAGATAAGGAGGAGCGAACTCCTGACCTCTTGCATGCCATCTCCAAATTCCCGGAAAATAAGCTCAATCAGCTCCATATGTATTATTTAAATAGTACAAACAGCCTTATGTGTCCAATGAACAAAATACTTCTGGTAACAACTGCTATACAAAAGCTAACCTTCATCGGCTAACATCAATCATCGAAAAATTTATAAATATCTATTTCAAAGACTAAGCCATCTCCTATCATAGCACCTATAGCACCATGAATTGTGTCGCTTTGGAATTATATTTATGCGTGTTTTTTATTATCTATCAGTAATTCACAATGTACCGCCATAATCCATAACTTCCTATAACACCGCTCGGGTTTATATCATATGGGTTATATCGCCAATATCGGATAGCAACGATTTCTCGAGAACTTTGGTTAACAAGAAATTGTATTTGCCGCTGTTCCCTATCAAAGTAAATGATAGAATAGTATTTAAAACCATGAATCTTTCCGCGAACTAAATAACTGTAAACTTCCTTATAATAATAACCAGTATTCAGGTCATTATTATAAATATCGGAACGGGCACGTTCATAAACTTTTCCATAGGTATTTATCAATTTCTGAAGCGTATCCCCTACCTGAATTCCTTTGTCTGTAAAGATGCCTGGCTTTAATATAATTACACTGTTCATTTGTCCTGGCTGAATAGGATAATCGCTTTTATTAGCAAGTACCATAAACATGCTATTGTCATTTTTCATGTACCCATCTTGCGTGCCCGCGTTGAAGTGATTAACGAATCGATAATCATTGGAATTCAAATAATCGTACATATACATAGAATTATCATAATTGAATCTGTCCATTATGCCTACGTCATCTGAATAGGCAAATGCGGTTGTACCAATCATGACACATAATGCGGTCAGCGTAGTCCGTATCCATTTTTTTATCATTATGATGCCTCTCCTTGATTAAAATATTTATTAGGTTCTCAATATAATACGCTTATGGTTCTAATATAAAACGCCAAAGTCCTCTATCGGACATTAAAACATTGACAGCTAATCCTAAGCTAGAAGATTTATGCCAATAAAAGATAGATTTAACTTTCATGGTCGATTGATCAATAAAGAATGATATCTTATGCCCATCTCTGTCAAAATACCTAACATCATAAAATTTAAACGTAATATTTCTTCCTGAAATAGTTTTATAGGGGCGACTAATTACTTGATTATAGGATACATGATAATAACAACCTGTATTAGGATTGTTATTATAAATGTCTCGTCTATTCACATCATATACTTCACCATAAGCCTTAACTACATCTGAAAAGGAATCTCCTACTTCAATTCCCTTGTCGGTTTTAATACCTGGCTTGAATATACCAATACAAGTCAGCTTACCGGGAGCTTGATAGATACGATCATTGAAATAATTGTCATTATAGATTTCCATGTACATACTATTATCATTTTTAATATAGATATCTGTGTAAAAAGCCCATTTCCCCTTGTTATAGTATCGATAATCATTGGCATTCAGATAATCCCACATATACATTGAATCGTCATAATCGAATTGCCCCATAATCCCAGCATCATCAACATAAGCAAAAGCCGTTGTCCCCATCATCATGAATATAGCCGTCAAAACCGCATAAATCCATCTTTTTAACAAAGTCCTCATCTCCTAATTTTTCAGTGACTAATCAAAAATTTAAAAGCAGACACGGCAAGAAAACATTAATTATTGATCCATGTATGCCGTAATTGAAACGATTTTGTTATTTTTTGTCCCGAAGGAGAGGCCTCTCATTCCCGATGGGTAGACGAAGTAGGTATAATACAAAATGCCGTCGCGTCGGAACGAGGTGTCTTCTTTGCCGTAAATATCATGTAATACGGATTTGTCCATACCAACGGTGACACCAGCTGGGGTGGCCCATCCATTATTGGCTGTCGTTTTAATACTGAATATAGCCTTCCCGCCTATCGAAAAAATAGATACGGTATCACCATATTTATAAGTATATTTACTAAATGCCGGGAGATTGCAAGGTTGGACTTTGTCCAGGACCGGCTGCCCATAGATGCTTTCCATGTATTCCAGCGTATAGCCAGGCTGTAATCCGCCAACTTCGACGGCGTCATCTGGGATTAGTGCATAGGAAGCTGGGATTCCGCCCAATGCGAAGGTCAGGCTACTGACGGAAAGCATCGCAGCAATGATTTTTTTCAACATATGACACACCTCTGTTCATTTTTAAAAAAAATACGGTTTTGTCTTAATAACAGTTAAATTATAACATAAAATATTATTCTTTGTGATATAATAGACATATATTCTGCTTTCGTAGTGCAAATAAGGAGGAAAAATTATGACACTTCGTAAATTCTTTAAAAGCTTTGCCGTCATCCTCGCCGGCGTCCTCATGATGGCCTTTCTCGGCGGCTGTGGCAGCTCGGAAAAGTTTGCTGGCACATGGATCGGCACTGGCCAGTATAAAGCGGCCGGACCAGGAAATACCTGTTTTTATACCATAAAAATTGACAAGAACGGGAAAGGCTACAACATCCAGGAAACCTTATCTCAATGGGAAGCAGACAAGGATATTCGAATTGCTTTCCATACAGATCGTAACGATGAAAAAATGTACAAAAACATAGATTATAATTGGAAAAACCAACAATCACAGCCTATGGTAGCCACTGTAAAAGATAACAGTTTACTGTTTACTCCAGCAGGGACAACTACCAATAGTGCCATGATGACGTACATCGAAAAGGATGGGACCTTGCAATACAACACAGGGGATGCAACCATTACCCTTCATAAAGCAAAAGACGATAAAGAAGTCCAAGAGGCAATGGAAAAATACAAAAACGAACAAAAAGATATACTGGATAAAGAAGCTGAAAAGAAAGCAGATACACACTCTTTCCACTGATGATAAAAAAGTAGCAGAGCAGCTATATATGCTGTTCTGCTACTTTTTATTTATTCCGTCTGCTGTGTTGAGAGGAATCCAAAATTATCGATTTTTGGTTTTTCAATCGAGGATCCATATAGCTTTTTGAAGAAATTATAGGCTCCGTTATAGACGATTTCCTCCCAAGTACCTGATTTTACATACATCATATCCGTGGAAGGTTCTAGTGTAAAGCTACGATTTGTAAAGTCGAAAAAATAGTGGATAGGCCTATTGAATCCTGAGGCGGTAGGAGTGGTTTTAATCCAGACAGAATACAGATTCGTCTTAGAATCGTAGGAAGCAGTATCTGTTGCTATATAATAGCTTTCAGTGTCTGTCGAGTAAAACCACTGCCAACGGTCGGAACCACCCGTGTAGATATGAGGAATATTCAATTGATCAGCGACGATATTTGCCAATGCTTCATCAGCTGTTCCGGGCCCAATTCCTTCGCAGGGTTCGTTCGGGGATACTACACCTTCGCTTCCTTCTGAATTTATATAGCCAATCATTTGAGTTTTTTTGTTTGAAAAGTCAATTTTAATATGAAGTGTCAGTGGCGTCTCCCTACCGAGTATTTCGTATTTGCGCCAAACTGTGGCAGTATTACTTTTTCTGTTATATATGACAGAGGACGGATTGAAGTATGCTGATTGATGGTCATCTGAATAGTACCACTGCCATTGGTCCGCTGATGTATTTGCCGCGTAGCTGATGCAACTAATCATAGCAATGAAGAGGATCAGGGATGAAATGATTTTTTTGAACATCTGAAAAGCCTCCTTGGGTTCATTCAAACTTAATTTCTGGCAAGCTATTGACGATTTCCTGGGTTTTCAGGCTTACGGTCATGACGCTAAGGAGCAGGTCGAGGATGTAACGCGGTTTCCCGTGCTCTATGGCCCAATCGTTGGGGTCGTTGGTGATACCACTTTCTTTATGGGTAGAGACTTGATAGCGGTCCATGATCCATTCGACGGGGCTGCGGCCATTGACTACGTAGTCGTACACGGCCAAAGGAATATGGGTAATACGGATATCGTCGTTATAAATGAGGATGGACTTGTCCTTTTTCGATTTGAATTTCAGCTTCTTGACCGTGAAATTGCCACTTTCTGCGCCTTCGACGACGACGCCGTCTGGCGCAGGCTGGTTTTCGTAGTTCAAGTGGACGTCGGCTAACTGGCGGCCGACTTTTTCAATCTGCCAGAACTGCTTAGGCTCTTCGACGAAGAGAATCCGGGGCAGGGATTTTTTCAAATCAGCGGCAAACTCTTCCCGGTATGACGGCAGATGGAGGAAACCATAGACATAGTAGAAAACATCTTCTTTGGTGACCTTTGGGCCATATAGTTCTCTGGCCTGTTTCAAGGAAAAATCGGTAATTCCGTCATGGCGAATGTATTCCTTTTCCCCGGCAATGCCAAACAGATTATCCATGGCAGTGGCATGTTCCTCGTAATAGTAGAGAGGAAAACATTGAGTACCAGCGTCTAAATAATTTAAATCAGTAATAGCGTTCGTCATAAAAAATGAATTATCTTTTGTGCCTCCGATTCCCGAATAGCGTTCGTCATAAAAAATGAATTATCTTTTGTGCCTCCGATTCCCGATACACAAATCAATAAATTCTTTTCCTGCCCTGTGGGAAAAAGGCGAGGCATCTGATAGACACGTTCATTAAGATAGTGGTCATAATACAAATATTGACGACAGAAAGGACGGTATTCACTGACGATTATTTTCTTTGAAGAAAAATTATAAGCCCTTTGGCGGTATATATTTTGTTTGGTCCCAGCAGTCCAACTAATTTTAGTCGTATCTGTATCAAAAACAAACTTTTCTTTTCCTGCCCTTTTCAATGTTTGCTGGTACTGCAAAAGGGTGTCATTGTAAAAGGCAATCGTATGCTGCATATTCGTTTCCAATCGCTTCTTGGAAAAGTTACAACACCAAGTATCCCGTTGGGTTTTTAATCCATTTGAGTAAAAATCGCAGAAAAGGGTATTATGATTATTTTTGTTCTTTTTATCTCCTATCAAAAGCAAGTCTTCAAACATCCCATTCCGCTGATTGAGCCAGTCATTGTATTCATTCGGCTTGAGGACCGTGACGGGGAATTTACTACTCATACAACTTTTGAAATCAGCGATGATGGACAGTTTTTCTTCCCGGCTCAGGTAGTCACCAATATCGTGATAGTAGATGTCGGCTTTTTCTTTCTGCTGTTTGGGATTTTTGATGAGAATCGTAATGGCAACAGGTGTACGAGAACCTTGTCCAAAAACATTGTCTCTTTCTTTGCGACGAACTTCTCCACTTGTACGGGCATTGCCTCGCAGATTAAAGACATAAATCGAGCTGAATTCCCGTTCTAGGCAATGGCGCATGCCGTCCATAGCAGCCCCGTCCAGCCAGCCCGCATTGCTGACAAAGCCGATGACGCCGCCATTATCCGGATCAATGCGGTCCGAAGCCCAGCGAAAGGCCTTAATATAGCTGTCATAGAGGGCGTTTTTATTGGTAGCCTTCGTATTTTTAGCATAGGTATCGGCAATCCGCGATTCCAAGTGGGGATATGATTCGTTCTGTGCGTCATCATTAGCCGACTTCTGTCCGACCGAATACGGAGGATTACCGACGATGACCCGGATGGGCGTATGTTTCTGTTCCAGGACGCGGATGGAATTCTTGGGAAAGACTTCGGAGAACAGCCGGTCATCACTATTTTCTTCGCCGAGCTGGAACGTATCGGTCAGGCAGATGCCATCGAAGCTGGTATAACCATCATCCTGCATCAAATCATGGAAGGCGTTTTCGATGTTTATGCTGGCAATGTAATACGCTAACAGGACGATTTCGTTGGCATGGAGTTCCCGTGTATATTTTCGGATACGGTCCTTGGGTTTGATGATGTCACTTTGTAAGAGCCTGGTAATAAACGTCCCCGTGCCGACAAAGGGGTCGAGGATGTGGACATTTTCATCGGACAGGCTGCGGTTGAATTCTTTTTTCAGAACGTCATTGACACTATTGAGGATAAAATCGACGACTTCGACAGGGGTATAGACGATTCCCAGTTTTTCCACGGTCTTGGGCAGTGCCGTCTTGAAAAACTTGTCGTACAGTTCGATGATGATTTTCTGTTTTCCTTCGGCATTATCGACGCCTTCACAGCGTTCCCGGACCGACTGGTAAAAACGTTCCAGCTGCTCCTGGTCCTTGGCCATGCCATCATTGTCGAGAAGGGCCAGAATCCGCTGCATCGACTGGGAAACGGTATTATTGTTGACGAAAGAGTAATTTTCAAAGAGCGCTTCAAAAACGGGCTTCGTAATCATGTGCTGGGCCAACATTTCGATGGCTTCTTCTTCTTTGATATTGGGGTTGATATTCGTATGCAGGCCCTTCATAAAAGAGTCAAAGGCCTGACGATGCTTTTGATCCGTATCAATCAGCCGGATGATGCGCTCTTTATGGCGTTCGGCTATTTTAGCAATATCACTGGCCCATTGTTCCCAATACCGCTTACTGCCGACACGCTTGACCATGCGGGCATAAATAGCCCCCTGGAGTTCGGAGAAGTAGAGCGTCATCTGATAAGGCGCAGTAGCCGTGCTGCTGCCGTCGCCGCCTTCGTCATCGTCAGGCGGAATGGTGCTGACGAGAATTTGTTCCGGTTTATTTTTATTCAGTTCAATCTTATTGATGGTAGCATTGAAACGGTCATCATGCGCCCGTAATGCGTTGAGGACCGTCCAAATAGTGCCGAAATCTTTGCTTTCGTCTAAGGCTTTTTCCGGTTCGACATTGGCTGGGACGACGACGGGAATGATGATGTAGCCATATTTCTTTTTGCCGTCTTTAGGCTTTCTCATGACACGGCCGACGGATTGGACTACGTCGACCTGTGAATTGCGAGCAGACAGGAAAATAATGGCGTCCAGGGCAGGCACATCGATACCTTCGGAGAGGCAACGGACATTGGTCAGGATATGGCAGTCCTCTTCCTGATCAATGGACGATTGCAGCCAATCCAGTTTTTCCTGGCGGGTCATGGCGTTCATCGAGCCATCGACATGCATGGCCGATACATGAACCATTTCGTCCCGCTGGCTTGCGGTCAGGGAGTCATAGTATTCCTGAGCATAATTGTTGAATACGCCGGTAATACGCTGGGAATTGCGGATACTGGAACAAAAGGCCAGGGCGGTATGCATGAACCCCGGGTCGATGTCTTTCAGGTGGTCTGAATCACCAATCATGCGCTTGGACAGGGCATTGATGCAGCCAATCAGCTTGGCTGCGGCGTCCGTATTGATTTCCGTGCTATTCGAGCTGACAGCGTCTTGTAAAGCCGGGGGAATCATATCTTCCCCGATGGTCAGGACCAGGACCTTATAATCGGAAAGAAGCCCTTTGTTGACAGCTTCACCGAAGCCAAGACGGTAGAACTCTTCGCCGTATAAGGACTCATCATCCATGGAGCAGAGAACGGCCGATTCCTGTTTGGCCTTGCTCTTGGCAGTTTCTGTATACAGCCTGGGGGTGGCAGTCATATACAGGCGATGACGGGCCTTGAGGAAGTCATTATTATGGACCTTGACGAAACTCGATTCTTCTTTGCCTGCCAAAGTGGTCCCCGTCGTCCGATGGGCTTCATCACAGACGATGATGTCGAAGATCCCCGTTTGGGAACCAGACGAAGCCAGTCCAGCTGAATCAGCTACACGAGTTAAGGGAAGTAGCAGTTGTCCATCCGTCAAGGGCATGGAGGATATGGGATGGAGCAGGCGGTCCTGGATAGCATGGACGACGTCGATAGATTGGTACGTCGAGAAAATGATAACCATGCCACCATGCTTTTTCTGCTGCTGGAACCGGATACGAAGCTGAGATACGGCTTTTTCTACATTCGTTGTAGCCGGGAAAGGCAGATCCAAGGTGGACATTTCTTCCCGGTCACTCTGGCTCATCCTGGAAGAACTGGCGTCGGAACAGATACAAATCGGGTAGATTCGGCCCGTCGTGTCATTCATCCATTCACGCAATGTCTGGCTGAGAAGGGCGATGGATGGAACCAGAAACAGGGCGAATCCGTCCTTGTGGGTCTGGTCTTCGACAATCTTCAAGGCCGTGTAGGTCTTCCCAGTGCCACAAGCGCTAATCATTTTGCCACGGTCGTGATTTTTGTAATACGCATGTGCCTTGGCAATCGCTTCTTTTTGGTGCGGACGAGGTGTTTTTTTCTCCGCCAGGGCTTTGGAACCCGTTTCGCCGTCATACAGTTTTTGCCAGTCCACGGGAGCGGTCCGCAAATCATAAGGTCCCAAGCGGTTGACAGGCGGTTCCTGATTTTGCAGGGTAATGTTCGCCTCTTTGGACCAGCGATCGGTCGTAGCAATCCACAGGCGGCGCGTAAAGTGGCGCTGTTGGCCCATTTCATCGGTAAAATATTTTCCCGATGTCGACAGGAAAGTATCGACGTCGGCTTTTGAAATCGTCGTCGAAGGAGCATAGCATTTACATTGAATGGCCCAATAGTCCCCGGACTTTGTCTTGGCTACCAGGTCGATGCCGATGTCCTTGCCGCCGAAGTCATTGCGGAATGGGAATTCCGTCCACAGCCATACTTGGTCTAAATCGTCGGCATATAACGGGTTCGTTGCCAGGAAACGCCCCATCAGTTCTTCGAAATGAGTGCCTTTATCACGTTCCGAAAAAGAATATTTCTGGTAGCGTTCTAATATTGTCGTAAAATCCATCATCAGTCTCAATCCTTTTTTGTATTACTTAAATATAGCCTTATTTTACCATATGAAAGAGGGCATCGGGGCCATAAATTCAAGATTCATAGTTCTGGTTGCTATTCGGCTTATGCATCTGCAAGAAGAACTTCAACGTAAGCAGCCTGTTTATCTAGGAAATTTAGGCCAGCAGGCAAAAAGCCCCGCGCGTTCTGCACGGGGCCTTCCGGTCATTCGATACCGTATTCTTTATATAATTTTTCTCTGAGGGTCTCATCGTCAAGGGCGTCAGAGAAGTCCTGCAAGCGGCCGTCGACTTTCATCCGTTTCCACAAGGCCGCCACTCGGTCTTCGCCTTTCTCCAGTCCTTCCTTGAAACCTTCCTTGAAACCTTCCTTGAATCCTTCTCTTCGTTCCTCCAGCAGCCATTGTTCCAATTCCCGACTCATGGCGAACACCTCCTCGCTATTGTATTATTTATTCTCCCAGTCCCTTGTCTAAATCGCTTTCCAGGTACAGGTGGCGATGCTTTGAAGACCGGTCTTTCCGATTCTTTGGATCTTTCAGCCATTCCTGGAAGTCTTTCTGGATTTCCGGATCATTTGCCGCCCGGATAATCATGTCGAGGAAAGGATTCAATTCGGAATCAGGTCTTTCCTTAAAGGGTTCCGGGGTCCAGTTTTCCAGTTCTTTCATATCACTCATCGCTTTTTCCTAGCCTCCTTTTTGCGCTATCCCTGGCGAATCGTCAGAGGATCGACTACGAACATTTGCTTCTGTTTCTGGCACGTGGTACACAGCCGAGGCCATTGCCTTAAGATGAGCTGCTCTTCACGCTGGTTTTGCAGTCATTCGATACCGTATTCTTTATAGAATTGTTCTCGAATTTTCTTATCTTCGACGGCTAAAACCCAATCTTTGAAACGGCCATCGGCTTTCAGCCGTTCCAGCAATATTGTCAGCCTATCTTCTCCTGCTTCTCGTTCTTCCAGCAGCCATTGTTCCAATTCCCGACTCATGCGAACACCTCCTCGTTGTTCTATTTGAACGATAGCACAATCGCCATGGAAAGACAAGAGCGGAAAGACGGCGTAGACGGGGGCACAACTACACATACACATGTACACATACACATGTGTATGTGTAGTGCCATTAAAATTTGCTCTTACAAAAAAATACCCAGTCGGCGGCCTTATGCGTAGGGGCTTTCGCGTACTTTTTCAGCCCGTCAAGTCATGACCGCAAGAAGGGCAAGACGGTTGCCGAAACGGACCGCCGTGGAGAAGAGGACTCTTTTTCTTCTCAAAAAAGGAAAATGGCTATGCCATGACGAAATATAGCATTAGGACTATTATTGATGGATAACCGTTGATGAGTCAGGTGGAGAATATGGACGAAGCCGCAAAGGCCATGGCATTAAAAGCCCTGGAAGAATTACAGGAGCAAATGAGAGGCGAAGCTGAAAAAGCCGGCCTCCGAACAGAAGAAGACGTCATTCGATTGGTAAAAGAAATACGGCATGAAGATGATCCTAAACCAGAAGTAAATGACGAAAACCAATGACTACGGGGTTCATAAAGGAGGCATGAGGCGATGAAGGTAAGCTATCCCGCCATTTTCTATGAAGAAAAGATAGGCAATTACACCGTCTTCTTTCCTGATTTCCAGCAGGTCACCTGCGGCGATGATTTAGCGGATGCCGAGTTCATGGCAAAGGATTGTTTGTCCCTGCTTATCACCATCGAAAAAGAAGATCGGCACAAAATCCCGAAGCCGACGCCCATCGAAGACCTGGACATGCACTGCATCGACTCCGAAGATTGGGAATATGTACGGTCTTTTGTCAAAATGATAGAAATCGACATATAGCATACTATTTTTCCGCAGCTCAAACTACGAATAAAGCGCTCCAGACATTCAGCATCTGGAGCGCTTTATCGTATACGCATCATGCTTCGTAAATGATATAGATTACTTCATTGTTTTTTACCTGTTTCCATTCCTGGCATAGGCTCACCGGGGTTGCCGGCGGAAGAGACTGCTTATCCTGCCTCATTCCCGACAGATGCAGGGTCAGCGCTGTCTGGGCGGCTTCGATGCCTGGGGGACGTCCCGGCCCCAGGTTATGCATCCCGGAAAATCGGGGAATGTCACATGGATTCCGTCTGATTACTTCGTGAAGATGGCCGGATAATGCACTTTCGTAAAGACTCGCTGGAACATCTTATACGTCTGCTGAATGGCAAGAATCGTGTTGATGATGTCTTCGCGTTTTTCCGTTACAGCCCGTTTGGGCAGGGCGTCCCAGCCCATTTCACGACGGAATTCATCGAACGGATAGGTTTGTGCGTTCTTCACGGCTTGCCATTCGTCTTCTATTTCTTCCAGGGCACGGCGATGCTCTTCCAAGGTAACGCCGCAAAAAGATATTTCGTATAACACGGCGGCTAAAAATTGCAACTTTTCGTCCTCTGAAAAATCGCACGGCCAGCAAATATCAACAGCCAGCATATTTTCCCAAGGTTCAAACGTATAGGCATAACTATCCGGCTGATGCTGTTGCTGCGTTTGGCGGATGGCTTTGAGTTCAGCCGTCGAAAAGTGCTGTAATTCCGCTTTCGTGTAGCACCTTTCCAGCTGCCACTGAGATAAAGCCGCTCGAACGTCGCTATATAAATATAATGCAGCGGTCATGAAAGGCCCATCGTTATCCGGCAGCAAACATTGTTCGTCTTCCTTTTTGGGGGATAATGTCAGCAGCCGTTGGATGAAATCATAATAGGCTTTCGTAACTCCATGACATCGCCTTTCATCATACACGGTTGGACCCGAATCAGCAGCGCGATGATATTCATACGTCGCCGCTGCCAATTTCTGTGCATCAGCCTGCCGCAAGGCTTCCTGTAAAGTCATAGAATCACCTCCCTCAGTGCTCATCATTTTTTCTCAATCGGTACGACGTCCTGATACATCCAGGCGGCCACGGAGTCGTCCCGGATGTAGTCGACATGGAAATGGCCGAAGTACCATTTCTTATAGGTCATCAGCTCTTCCAGGCCGCTCAGGAGTTGGGAGGTCTTGCAGCCTTCAATCCACTGGGCCAGGTCCGCGACTTGGTCGACAAAGCGGGCCGGCGCCGTATGGGTGATGACGTAATCGACGGTGAAATCGTGGGCCGTCAGGTTCTTGGCGGCATTGTCGAAGTTTTCGGCCGACGCCTCTTCCTGGGGCCACCAGGACACACCGGGCCAGCGCTGTGCCTTGTCCGTCGACTTAGCCCCGCCGAAGGCAAAGAAGGTCTGGCCTTCGAGGGTGAAGACTTCGCCGCGCAGCAGGTGATAGAGATTGGGCCGCAGTTCATGGACCCGGCCGCCGGACCAGCTTTTCACCGGATAGCGGCAGAGCTGGTCAAAGTTCTCATGGTTCCCGTCGACGAACAGGACCGTATACGGCAGCTGGGCCAGCCATTCCAGCCACTTGTGATCTGTTTCATCCGATTCCCCGACCCAGGGAATCCCGAAATCACCACAAACGATGACATAATCCTCCGGATTCATATGAATTCCGCGCTGGGTCAATGCATCCATCCCCAGCCTTTCCGGATTGGCATGAATGTCGCCGGTAACATAAATCATAAGAACACCTCCTCAATATAAAATAAAAGAGAGCAAGCTCAAAAACTCGCTCTCTTCTTATTTTGGCACCCTTTGTCTAAATAAAAGCAGATCAAGATTTTAACTCTCGACCCATTCACATACACGGATTGCAAGCAAGACGCACTCGAAGGGCATCTTCCGGGGCGACATTTCAACCCACTCATATACACGGATTGCAAGGGTGGTGGAAAACTCTAGCACCCATCTTATTCCGGTCTTTGATTTTTGCGAACCTCATTGAAGAGTGTTACCAGAGTGGAGTCCCCTGGCAAGCTTCGCACAAATTGGGTGAGTTGCTGGACTTATTTTTTGCCAGGCTTTTACCGAGTGGTACCGGTGATTTCGACGCCGGCCCTTCTCAGCTTAGGGAGAAGCAAACGAACCCGATAGGTGCCATTGATATACATTGCGGTACATCGATTACAGGTATTATTATAGGACACTTTTGCTTTGTTGTCAATAAAATCATGCATATAAAACCAAATGGATTTTTATTATCGCGACCTTGATTTCTCTTTTTAAGCTATGAATTCATCCATGTAAAATGGCGTTATTTAGCCATTTTACTATTATACACATACACATGTATATGTGTATGTGTAGTTTCGTGTTAATCGCATTTTAGAATATTTATTCTTTATGGTGAATAGCAAGCATGGCATTGGAATTATTATATGGAAAAGCAGGCCACAAAATCCGCAGCCTGCTTCCAGGAATTGATTACGTACCTAACGTATTACCGAATTCTTTTCCAAGGTTGGCTTTCCCACGTTCGTAAATGTTCCGGGCAGCGTTTTCGTCATCATTTACGATGGTATCGGCCCCATAGCCGCAGTTCTGGCAGACGAAGTGATGTTCATTTTGCAAGCGGTTGGCTCTTTCTACATGACCGCATACGGGGCAGGTTATGCTGGTATCGTGGGGAGAGCATGTATAGATCCATTGGCCGGACAATGCCGCAAAATAGGTCAGCATGTCTTCCAGATGCCTATACGGCCAGTTGCTGGGCCGTTCTTCATCTTTAAAGGTAAGGTCTTCTAAAACGAAAACGGTTCCCGCTGCTTCCTGGCTTACGATTTCTCGCGCGATTTTGATATTGGCGGCAAAAGCTTGCTCGCCTTTATCCTGGGGTGACGAAGAACCGCAATCCAGCAAATATTCTTTTCTGGAATACCGCTTGGCATTTCCTGGTGTATACGTAGTGGCGATATTAATGATACCTCTATCAACCCCGACAATGCGAGATACTTGTTCGAGAGATGTTATTTCCGGCTTCCTAAAGGCGATTCTCATCATCCACGTACCATGTTTGTACTCAAGGAAAGCCATCTTTAACTTCCAGGAACTCGGCGGTAAGGGAATGCCAGCGGGCAATGAGAATTTCACCGTTACCTTTTTGCCAATACGGAGTACACAGGTAAAAGAATCCGCGTCATTATCTGCCTGAAAATGGATATCGTACGAACGTCCTGGAATGAGCCGAACAGAAAGGTGTCGAGAATGCTCAAGGTTAAATTCCTTGTGCTGGTTCTTCGCTTGCCGATATGCTGACATCACGGTAGCTAATGGGTATTGGCCATACTTTATACGAAGTTTAAAACGTTGGTTCAGCCGGTAGCTTATCTGGTGACTGATTCTTTTTACCTGATTTATACTCTTATCTTCTTCTGAATGGATTTCCCCCTTATTTCTGTATTCCCAGTATTGTTTTTCGAACACGGCGATATCTATATTCCTTTCTTCAAAAAATTTCACAATATCCAGGCAGGCATCCCGGTATGTATCCTGCGTATGTTGCAACAGGTCCATGGCTGTCTGGTCTGGATGCAGGAGAATTGGTAAATGAAAATAGGAAGAGGTAGGATTGTCCTGTCTGGTATACGTATTGGTTGTTGTTGTCATGTGAACCCACTCCTTTGTTTAACACCACAATGGTTTGCTTTTTGCGCAAAATGAAAAAACGGACCTGGGCCAGAGGCAGGGGCAGCTTGCTGTACATTTTACCCTTGCCGGCGGCACAGGTCCGTTTAGAATGACGCGCGAAAAAGCACCCTAGGTTAGGTCACATTTTCGTTAGGACTTATCACGGCTTATGTTCCAGAGTGGTGTTGTGTAATACCACCAGTTTCCACTGGAATAACAAACAACGTATATATTATTCCCACAACAATCTGCTTTGACAAAAAAGCTTCGACGGGTTTGCCATAGACCCATTTACAAGAACGCTGATGTACTTTAACGAGCGAGGATAATCCAAAGTCGGATATTTCATCGACTACACGGTTATCAATTTTCACAATATCTTTCCCAAAGGGATACCATCCGACTACGTCCTGAAAAATTTCCCCGTGCAAAACATCCAACAAAGTCCACATCAAGTAGCAAGGAGGCTGATGCTCATTAGATAGAATGTTATTTCTGCCGGGTATATGTGAAATACACAATGCATAATCGAAGCATGTGGCGAAAAGGTCTATTGGTTTTTCTCCCGAATGCGGAGCTAAATAGCACCCGACTTTTTTTGCACCTGTTGTTTCTTTTGTATTTTTTAGGAACTCGCAAAGTTCTTGCATGTCCTCTTTTTTATAGGTTTTACTCGCTATGCTCATATCTTTGCGCGAATACCGATTTAAAGAGTTCGCAACAAAATCCTTAGCGAATAGTCCTGCGTCTATAGCTTTAAATACCGTATCCGAGACATAGATTTCATCTTTTTGTTGCGAATTCACATTCAATTTTACCCAATATGATTTTTTTTCCGTTGGATAATCTTCTTCCCAAAGTTTGCTCAATTTCATATTTTTAAAACCACCTTTCGTAGTCAATAGCCACAAAAAAATTTATGAATCTTACCTATAAAGTAATACAGTAACAAAACTCCCAGAAATAGCATTACGCCAGCCAATACATAATCAGTGAGCGTCATGGATTTCATGAATGACCGTATAGATTGGAAGGTCTGGGTAGTGGGGATGAAATAGACCGTCATCCAAAGACTGTAAAGCAGCAAGCCTATCAGGATTAGGCTCCAGCGCATGGAAAATCCTTTACCTTGACGACTCCGGTCATATCTATCTTTCCATACCTTGGTCTCGGCTTTTCCTTGCGTTATTTCTCGTCGAAGAGAGATAGTGCTTTCGCTGATGATTTGCATGTCGTGATTCTGGTCGTCTATCTCCTGACAAAGTTGTGCCTTCTCTTTCTTCAGTTCCCGAATCTCGGCTGTTTGTCTTTCTACCTTGTTCTGGAGTTCCGCAATCAAGCGTTGACGGGCTGATTCTTCCGTTTGTGCGGATGGTGGCTGGTATTTCATTTGGGGATACCTCCTTTTCGGTCATAATCAAAGTTTGAGCAGCAATCTGTAGGGCTTCCTGGGTTGTCGCTTCTTGGTGCTGTTTTCGCCAGGCAGAAACGGTCTGCGTAATAGATTGCGTAAGCGATTTCCAGAGCGACGGCTTTTCAGTTTTAGCTGCTTCGTCTTGCAACTTCTTCAAGGCTTGGACATTCTTCGCGTTTTCAGCGAAATGGGCTTCCAAAGAATCTTTGGAGCAGGGGATTTTCAAAGTCTTTTCAAAATTACTATCTCGTACCTTATGCCCTTCGGCGTCAACAAAAGTAATGTGCTTCCGCTTGTCTGTCCAATGGACCTGGATCCCCTTTTCATCCATCAGCTGGACGAAGTCTGCCCGGCTTACGGATTGGCTTTGACATGCTGAGATGGCATCGGCCATCCTGAGGTAATAACTCTGATATTGACCTGCTAAGGCCTTGGCCAAGGCTTGTTGCTTGGGCATAGTCCAAGCAGTGATATCCGGCCCTTTTTCGGGCACTGAAAGCCCCTGGGACCGAGATAGTGTATTACACCGTTCTTTCAGATCTGCCAGGTCCTGTTTGGACCATTGCAGCTTATACCCTGTTTCAGTGTGGACGGAGTTGACGATTATATGCGCGTGTAAGTGCTGCCGGTCCTGGTGCACAGCGATGAGGGCCTGGTACCCTTGCAGAGCTGGCGTTTCCGTCACGAGGCGCTGCGCATTTTCTAAGACCTGTTCCGGCGTAACGGCTTCCCCCGGCGGGAACGAATAAATGAAGTGCTTATACTGACGGCCGTTCGTTTTATGGAACAGCTCCTTGGTCAGCAACATGTCGTCGTAGGCATTTTGCGGGTCGCAGTCGATGCCGGCCATTAAATGTTCATCCGTCTTCTTGGACTGTGTTACGTAAGTAATGATTCGCTTTAAAGATGCTCCCGATTGAGCTGCCTTAATGATTGCCACAGCTCGCTCAACTCCCTCCGCATGGCGACAACTTCTACGTATGCCGGATACTTCCCTTGGTTACAGCGGCGGGCCATCTGATTCAAGTTATTACCGACGCGTCGGAGTTCCGGAAGCAAAAATTGCAGTCCATAATTATTGATAATAGGTATCGACAAAAGAGCGTGAAGAACAAAGTCTCTTTGCGACCTTCCCGATTCCTTGATGCGTTTTTGGACTGCCTGTTTCTCTTCGGCAGTCATGCGGATGGACAGGCCGTAAGGCCGGGTCCGCTTACCTTTAACCATAGGACAAACCTCCTTATCAGGTATTGGGGGCCGGGGTTCGAAGGGGCAGCGCCCCTCGCAAGTTCTATTTGACCAGCCCGTGGCTGGCCAAATAGGGAACTTGCAAAGATGCCCCCACGCCGTCAGAAAAAAATACACGGGAATCCCCGGACTGCCGACGACCGATGACCATGGAGCAGGCCGGGGGATAGGCAAAACGTCGATGCGTTATCGGCGTGGGGCAGAGTATCAGTACCATGTGGCGTCCCGGAGGTCATAGTGGTAATACAATCCGGACGCATAGGTGACAATCCAGTGATTCGACGTCACCATTTTAATTGAGAGTATTTCTCCATCATTCCAATTGCAAATGGAGTGATGCAGACGTATTACCCGGTGCAATCGACACAAGGCATTGAAAATCGAGATAAAGTCTTTTTGAGTCGGTGTCATACATTTATTCTCCTTCCTTTTGCGAATCAACACCTTGTTCGGTCCAGCCGTAAAAGCGCTTTACGGCATCGGACGTTATTACATCGGATGGAACGAGGGGACGAGATAAGTGCAATTTGTGCACATCTTTACAGCGTGACAAAGCAACGTACAACTGGCCGGGCGCGAATATATTCGCCGGATCGACGTTCATGGCGTCATACGATTGGCCTTGACTCTTGTGGATGGTGATGGCCCAGCCAAGTGTTACAGGGATTTGAGAGAACTTCCCAACCACTTTTTCTTCTACCTTTTTTTCGCCGGTATCCTCATCCTCAATCAAGACGGGCCGGGTTACTTGCCAGACTTTGCGTTTTACCTCTATTTCGGAGCTGCCGCTGTCCAATTCGACCATGACAGAGTCCATTTTTGTGGCCGTTACTGTGCCGAAAGACCCGTTGGCATATCGGGGTGGATTCTCTTCGGTATCGTTCGCTAGGAACAGAATACGAGCCCCCGGCGTAAGTTTTAAACGACCTGGGATATTTCGCTTGTCGTCGTCAGTGACATCCCCTTCTTCTTCCAAGCGATACGTCTTTTGGTACTGCGTGTCGAGCTGCGAATAGTGTTCCTTGTTGATTCGGTCAACTTCACTGTTCCGGGTGCAGACTGTCATACAGTTTGGTTGCGGCATTTTGGCGCTGTTTTGATTGATATACTGGATGCCGGCTGGATTGCCGCGCCGGATGAGGTTCAAGGCTTCTGCAAAGGCAGGGTCTGCTTGACGTATTACCTTTTTTAGGTCGAATATTTTTAGCTGGAGCGCATCCCATTGCGCTGTCAGAAAAGGCCAGCCAGCCTCATTTTCGGGATAGCAACGTCGCCAGACTTCACGGCTGCCTTTATCGATGATAGGCGGTAGCTGGGCGAAGTCGCCACAAAGTATAAGCTGTATATGGTGCCTTATTGGGGTGAGTTCCTCATCTTTTTGTGTATCTTCCTCTTTGGCATCAAAGCGGAAAGGAACATGGAGCTGATCTTCGGCCAAGATGATTTTTGCCAGGTAGGCAAAGAGGTCACTTCGACACATGGATATTTCATCGACAATAAGGATATCGGTTCGGGCGATTACTTCGTACACTTTCTTGCCCATTTGATGAGCATAACTGGCAAGTCGAAAATTATCCGGACCGATGACGGTAGTAGGGGCATGGATGGCTCGATGGATGGTTGTTCCTTTGATGATACGCGCTGCAATGCCCGTTGGTGCCATCCGTAATACAGTTTTTCCTTCGTTCTGGGCATACTGAATAAAGTGCTCCAAAACGTAGGTTTTCCCGGTCCCAGCACCGCCACTCAAAAAAACATTATGCCCATCTGCCATGGCGGCGAAGGCGTCTTGCTGTTCCGGTGTCAGTGTCGAGCTAACATCAACACTCTCTTGTGCTGTACAAGGCTCAGGGGCAGATGGAGATGGTGGGCATACGGCATTTGCAGCCTGCGGTATCCCAAGAAAAATACAACATTTTTCCATATTTTGGCGGAGTAATTTTACAAATACTTTGACTACTTCGTATTCAGCTTTGGAAGCTCGGATCGTACAGGGACGGCGTTTATCGTCTTCAGATATATTTGGGGGTTTACGGCCCCGACGTTTAGTTGGCATTAATAATCACTCACTTTCAGTACATTGACATCTATCTTATCAAAAAAGTCACATGGTCGCTTCTTGTGACATACCGCAGACTACCGCAAACGGCTTCAATATGCCATTATCTCGCTGTCCGTGACATCTGTGACTTTTTTCTTCGATCAATACTCATATATATATAATCTTTTCTAATTTTCTATGGAAGTAATCACCAGTAGAATGTCACGATTGTCACGCCTATTGGAAAACTCCTGATGGCTAAGCCAAAAATGGCGTGACAAAGCGGTGACATTTTCATAGATATGGTGATAATCTCATCCTTTCGGCGACATTATTCGCTCTTAGCTTGATATTCCAAGCCAATGCCTTGGAAAGACCACCCTAGGTGTTTGCGGCTGTAGCCATACCCCTTTCGTTGCATGCTTTCGATTATGGTTTTCCTTTTTATTTCAAAACAACCATTTGCACTGCGCCAATCGTTGTAAAAGTCAATGAAATCAGTAGCCAACACAGATTTCCCAGTTTGTACAACACATTTTTCCTCAATAAATTGAGATAGAAGATCATTCATACCGTAATATCGATCTAAAGCTTGTGATATCGCAGCAGGAAGTGGCTCAAGCCCCTCAGCCTGGTAGTCCTTGCACCCTTGAATTAACCAGTTAAGGATCGCCGACTGCGTCTCAGGTTGCCTCAGTTTTTCCGGCAAGTCCCGGTCTATTTTTTGGGGCACAGAGTCACACGGGACGATGACCATACGGGCCCTCATCCCTTTATCTTCCGTATCAGTTACCTCAGGAGCGTAATTTGTCATAAGTACTAATGTGTGGGTCGGCCAAAACTCAATGGGGTCACGATGCAGGGTACGGGCTGTAATACGATCATCGGAGGTGATGTTTTTGATAAGGGCATCGTTAAAGACCCGTCCTTTTCTGGTTTCACTGGCAACGGCCAAACGAATCCCGCGCAATTTGGCCAAGTATGGCGTCGGCTTGGAACCATCAGTATCGGCCCGTGTGTCCAACAATACAGCCGGATCCATGGTAGAACAATAGCTTCCTAGTGCCGCAGCGATAGCATTGATGAAGGTACTTTTCCCGTTGCGGCCCTCGCCAAGCAAAATCAAAAATTTGTGTTCACTGGTTAGACCTGTAGCGGCATAGCCAAAAAATTTTTGAATCCAATGACGGATGTCTTTATCCGGGAAAACATCTTTCAAGAAACTCGACCAAAGGCCATCATCAGCATTTGCATCATAACTAGCTTCACTAACGTGCGTAATACGGTCTTGGGGGTCGGGCTCATGCAAGGATCCATCCCGAAGATTGATAGTCCCGTTAGGGGTGGCCAACAACCATGGATTTTGATCGAGTACGTCAATGGGGACATACACTTTAGGCGCTGCCAGTCGGCTAACGGCTTGTAGTCTGGGCTGGTTTTCGGCTACGAGCAATGAATGAATGGTTTGCCTTATTTCTTTGTCGTCTCGCCCCTGCATCTCGTACAGACCACGAGAATAGCGCACAGTGCAGGTGATGGGCTCATACAGTAGCATTGCCTCGATTTGTGTCCAATAGGCCCCAGTCCATTGATACCAGTCACGGCCAGCATACAGGTACTGGTCATGATACAAAGCCAAAAATCGTTCGGCATTACCGGCATCGGACAAAGGCGCTTCGCGCAAGATGGCAAGCGTTTCGGGAGAGGGAGACTGGACAGCCGTTGGCAAATCCAGCTCATTTAGGTACTTCATTGTTTTGAGGAGTTTCTGATCTTTCCGATTGCGAGGCATCATCGAGTATTCCGACGGTATTTCGCTCATTTTTGTGATAGGGTCTTCCATAACTATCCACAACCTTTCATTGATATTGCGTGAAATCTATGATAAGATGTGGATAACGATATATATCCATAATGACAAGGGAGATTAATCGTTATTCCACTTATCGGATTGTGTTGCAGCACAGTCCGATTTTTTGTTGCCGGAATCGGTTATTAGCCCGGCTAGTGTATCTGCGGCTTTTGCGTCATTTTCACTGAGGACATGAGCATAAACCTTGAGCAGCATCGTCGCGTTGGCGTGACCTAAGCGCTGGGCACAGGTCTTGATGTCGACACCAGCTTGCAGCATCAACGTTGCTGCCGTGTGGCGCAGGGAATGAAGGGTACAGCCCGTCGGCAGGTCCGCGGCCTTGCACATGGCCGCCCAGTGACGACATCGAAAATTGTCCGGATGGACGAAAGTCCCAAAGGCATTGGTCAGAACGAGCCGGTTAGGGTTCCGAAACTGGTTCCCTAACATGCTTGCATATGCTTTTTGATAGTGATGCCAGTCATTGAGCACTTTCATCGTCGAATGGTCTACACTAATCGTACGTATCGACGTTCGGGTCTTTGGCGTCCCAAGATAATAGCCTTTGTCCGCGCTATATTGTTCCTGATAGCGGATACTGAGCGTATCTGTTCCCACGCAAGGCCATGTCAAACCTAGCAGTTCTCCTCGGCGCATTCCGGTAACTAACGCCAATCGGACTAGGACCGCATAGCACCGCAAAAGATAGAGTTGACCAGGATCTGCGGTCGTCTTGTCAACGTAGTAGCTTCCTTTCTCGGCCACAGCCAGCAGCCTTTGTGCTTGCGCTGGAGAGAGGAATACCTTTTCCTTGCGGATGAGCCTTGGCGGCTTTGTGGCCTTGACTGGATTAGTTTTTAGGAGACCGGCATCTTTCGCCGAATCAAGACAAGTAATCAGCGTGCTACGGATACTACGGACAGTGCTTGTTGACAGCGGTCCGCCATTCTGCCGGCCATGATCGAGTAAGTCCATGAGCATCGACTGACACATCAGCGGAGTCAGCTTCGCCAGCGGCCTTTTTTGCATTTCGACCGGCACATAAGCCAGCATCCGACGGTAGTAGTTGATGGTATTGTCCTTCACAACGTTATCGACGTATACAGCCAGCCATTTTTGAATCCATTCTCTCAGCGTGATATCCGGGGCGACAGTGATGTCCAGTTTGGCGATGCGTTGTTCCAGAGCGGCCCTCGTTTTAGCGGATAATGCTCGACGGTGTTTTTTGCCGTCCGCCATCACTTGCCAGTACTGGAAAATCCAGCGACTGCGCTTGCGGTCATGGATGATGGTGCCAGTTCCCTTTGCTCGGTTAGCCATTGCGGCTCACCTTCACAGGCCCGTAAAGAAAGTCTTCAACGTAGGAAGCTGGAATCAGAGGCTTTTCGCCAAAGCGTTTTGCTGGAATCTTGCCGACTTTAATCTGATAGTAAATACTCTGTTTGCTCACACATCCGGTCAGAAGTTGATAAAGCTCATCGACAGTGTAATACAATCGTTTGGTGGTCTCATTCTTTGCCATAGGACATTTCCTCCTTTTTTTGTGGTATAATTTAGACAAATAAATCAAAAAAACATTTGTGATAGAAATATTTCTACTCATGTTTATATTATAACTAGAAATATTTCTACTGTCAAGGAGGATTTAGATGGATTCTGCTTTTTTTTCCAAAAGGTTAAAGTTAATTCGTTTAGCCCACAATCTAAATGGAAATACATTAGGAGCACTGGTAGGAGCACCAGGAAATGGTTCAATAGGCAAATTAGAAAGGGGAAAGAGTCAGCCAAGTTTCACTCCTTTAACGGGAATTGCCGAATTTTTTGCTATTGATTTGGAATGGCTTGTAGGGCGGGTTAATGATCCATATCGCGAAGAAATCATATCTTATGAAGAAAAAAATCTCTTTCCTATGCATGTAAATATAGAAGGTAAGCTAATAGAAATTCTTCCTTATCAGAATTTATTACCTTTACCAGAAGACTATGTCGATTTGACACTTAGAAAAAAAACGTATTCATTGGCATTAAGAGCCGACATTATTTTTCTCTCGCGATATTTAAAATATATAATTGAAGATGATCCTAGTATTTGGGAACTATCAGAGTATTTGCCACGTATTTTAAAAGCACATGCAGAGAATAAGCCCAAAGAGAAACGCTCCCCGCTTATGAGATCTCTATTATCAGCCGATGCTCTTATTTCTTGGGATGAATCGTTATTTTTAAAATATTATTTTTTGTTGTATTCTATTTTTAATGTCAAAAAATTAGCTCCTATAGACCAACAAATTCCAGTATTTAATATTATGGTATCTAAGGAACAATGACATAAAAAAACAGCGAAAATACATCTCCACATGAGATGATTTTCGCTGTTTTTTGCAAAAGCTATACTATTAGCTATACAATTCACATTATGGTAAAATAAAAAATAACCACGCGGCTCATAAACCGCGTGGTTATCGTATTCTTTATGGTGGAGATAAGGAGGATCGAACTCCTGACCTCTTGCATGCCATGCAAGCGCTCTCCCAGCTGAGCTATACCCCCATGTGTTTGGTACGAAAAACATTATAGCATGGGTTATGGATTGTTGTCAAGGTTTCTTTAAGGAAAAGGGACCGCGCATGGCAGTAAAAGTGCTATGCGACGGTCCCTTTGCATCTGACTATGTTACCGGAGTGGGATTCTGGTAAACGAATCAGGCAACCTTATCTGTTTGGGTACGGTAATAGGTATTTTCGGCAAAGTCTTTGACCGATTCTACGTCGATCAATTCGTTTTCTCCCAACGGTGTCTTAGCCATGGCTTCGGCCACGTAATTGACGTGAGTCCCGGCGACCCATACGCCGCTGGGCAGGAGTTCGACGGCGCTGCGCAGGTTCTTCGAGATGTCGTCGGAGAAGAGGTCGCGGTGCATGATGGCAAAGAGGGCGACTTTTCCGGCTTTGATCCGCGGCAGGACGGCTTGGGAGACGTTATCTAATTTCAGGTTCAGGAACCAGACGCCGGCAAAGACGATATCGTAATCGTCAAAGTTTTCCGGTGCTTGTTCCATGGGCAGGAAGTCCGTATCTTTCGGCAGGACCGAACGGATGGCTTCGGCTAATTTTTTGACTCTACCTGTCTGTGAGGAATACAATACCAGTGCTTTCATAGTTTCCACGCTCCTTTCACATGGATGAGCATCCCTTTTCTCTCTGGCTTTACTATATCATAGAAAAGAGGCGGATACTGTTGTATTTACAACATCTCGCAAAAACTATCCCGTATGTGGCACAGGCTCGGCAAAATACCATGCAGCCTTGAGTCTGATATTCAAAAAAATAACAATTTGCGGTATAATGAGGGTATCATTCCATGAAGGGCTTTTTGCGGGCTTCTTTTGAACGTGTTCAACAGTATTTTTTCTCCGTAGTTGAACGTGTTCAACAAAAAAAGGCGTCCCCCCCTGCCCTCTCAGAAAGGAGTTTAACTAAAAATGTTGACGAAAAAAATAATCTTCCTCGGGTGCTGCCTGGCCCTGTCTGCCAGCGCAGCGGCCTGGGCATCTGCCCCGAAAGAGGAAAAGCAAATGGCTTCGCGCCAGCAGGTAGAAGTACAGGCAGAATTCGGCAAGCATCGCCTTTTCAGCAACCGCCACATCAATGATTATACGCTGCAGATTTATCAGCGCTTCCGTCAGAACGGCTCCGTGTCCCTCTATAAAGGGCTCACTTTTGAGCGTGGCGTCGGCTATACGACGGATGACGGCATCCGCCGCGACAGCAATGCCGTCGGCCTGGGGCCGGCTTTTATGTGGCGCTGGCAGCATGCCTTTGGGCACAGCAAGTGGTATGGCGCCATCGAAGGCAAGGGCAGCATCCTGGCCTATAACCGGGCCTTCCCCGCCGATGGCCGGGCCTTTGGCTTCCAATGGGCTATCGGGCCGCGCATCGGCTATCAGTGGAACCCGCATCAATCGCTGAGCCTCGCTTATTTGATGAAGCACAACTCCAACGGCTTCCACAGCCATAACCCCGGATATAATACGGTCGGCTTTTCCCTGGCCTATACGCATCAATGGTAATGAGAAGAGGTGACTTTCCTCACAGTTCTTCAAAGACGTGTTCGGCAATATGAAGGGCCCGCAGCTGGGATGTTTTTTTGTATTGGTGCTGTTCCATGCGCTGGAGGATGTTGGTCAGGACGGTAACGGCTTCGACGATGTACGGGCCTTTATTGAGCATGACACATTCCGCCCGTTCGCCCATGGCGGCGTCGGTGATTTCCGCCCGTGACGGCAGGCCTGTCTTGACCAGGTTTTCCAGGACCTGTGTGGCCCAGATAACGGGGATATGCGCTGATTCGCAGACCCACATGATTTCTTCCTGGAGCTCGGCCAGGCGCCGATAACCGACTTCGACGGCCAGGTCGCCGCGGGCGATCATGATGCCCAAGGGCTGACGGGATGCGGCCTGGATGATGATGTCCGGCAAGTGGTCTACGGCTTCTTTATTTTCGATTTTGGCGACCAAGGCCAGGTGATGGAACGATTTGCCGCAGCGTTTCTTCAATTCTTTCTGCAAGAGGGCCACGTCGGCTGCGGACTTCACGAAGGAATAGCCGATGGCATCGGCATGTTGGACGACGAAGTCCAGGTCTTCTTTGTCCTTTTCCGTCAAAGGCGACAGGTTCATCGGCGTCTGCGGGAAGTTCAGGCTCTTCTGGTTCTTGATTTTCCCGCCTTTCGGCTTGGTGTAGGTAATCTTCAGGTAGGCCCCCTTTTCGGTCAGGCTTTCGACGACGGCCCGGATTTTCCCATCGTCAATGAGGACGGGCTGACCGCTCTGAAGGTTTTCAAAGACTTCCGGGATACTGCACGACAAGACGATATTTCCTGTATAATCCGAGGGATACGACGAGATGGCGCCGGATACGAGGAAGACTTGTTCCCCCGGCAGGACCTTGGCTTCGCCATAGCGCAGCAAGACCGAGGCAATGCGGACTTTCGGACCGGCCAGGTCCATGTAGACTTTGCAGTGATGCCCCGTTTCGGCTTCAGCCTGGCGGATATAAGAAATCATGGCATCCCAGACTTCGCGGGAATCATGGGCGCAGTTGATGCGGGCGCAGTCCATGCCGGCGGCGACGAGGTTGCGGATCAGGGTCCCGCCATCTTCGGCGGCTTCTGTCGGCAGGGTCACCATGATACGCGTCCCCGTCTTGGCCGTGCCAAAAATCCGCCCTGTGTTATAGGCCAGGAGCGTATCGCCGTAGAAGAAGCGCTTCGTCTGGGGATAAGGGATGAGTTTGTCCGCCGGTTCATGGCAAATCCGGCCGAGGGAGGCCATGACGGCATCCAGATTGGTAATCGCCCGGGCTTCGCCGCGTCCCAGAGAGGACAGGCCCAAGGGCAGAAGGGAGCGCTGGATTTTCCGCAGGTCATGGCAGCGCAGGGCTAAGTAAAAGGCCATATTCCAAGCGCTATAGACGAAGCGCGTCCGCTGTATCTGCGGCAGCCAGTGCTGGAATAAGGCGTCGCCCCGGGAAAGGACGTCGCGCCGGAGTTGGCAGAGGACGTCGTAGAGTTCGTTCGTCGATGTATATATTTCCTGTTCCAATGTAATCACCTCAATATCATGAATTTTCTTCATATCTATTATTATATTCCCGACATGTGGCTTTCTCAATGCTTTCTGTTTTGTTTTACAGCGATTTTACAGATATATTTTTTACATATGGATAATCTATGATATATATATTTTTCTAATCATAAAACTCATGATATACTGGCTTTTGTTTCTACGAAAGGAGTCTTACTATGGAATGGATTACGACGACGGATATTCACATCCTCTTTGGGCTGCACCGCCTGGCCGGGCCGCACATGGATGCTTTCATCACTTATTTCACGACGGTGATCAATACGCTTTGGCTCTGGGCCATCCTGGCGGCCGCCGGCCTTTGGAAACGGCGGAGCCGCTGGATCACGCTTACCATCATCGTCGCCGTCATCCTGGCCATCCTCGTCGGCGATGTGGCCATCAAGCACTTCGTCATGCGTATCCGGCCGTATCTGGTCATTCCCGGTGCGCCGACGCTGGATACGCTGAAGTACCCGATCAGCTACTCTTTTTCGTCAGGCCATTCGTTCTTCTTCTTTGCCGGGGCCACGGTCTTATTCCGGTCCTGCCGGCGCCTGGGCATAGCGGCCTACGGCCTGGCCTGTGTCGTCGCCTTTTCCCGTATGTACCTGTTCATGCATTTCCCCAGCGACGTCCTGACCGGTGCCGTCCTGGGTATCATCATCGGAAATATTGCCTTTCGGATGTGCGGGTATGCCAAAAAGCGGCTGTCTTATTAAGACAGCCGCTTTTTGAGTATTAAGTTTGTAGTTTTTAGTTTGCAGCAAATGGTAAAAAATTTAAAGCCAACTTCTACAAACTATAAGACAAAAGGGACCACGCATGATGGCAGAGAAACCTTCGTGCGTGGTCTTTTTTCAATTAAGCTTTTGCTTTTTTCGGCACTAAATCACCGATCCGGTCCAGGATATAATGGGGCTGGTAAGAGAACTGCTGGATATTTTCCCGGTTAGAGACACCGCTCATGACCAAGACCGTTTCCATACCCGATTCTACCCCACCGATGATGTCCGTATCCATCCGGTCGCCAATCATGACGGCTTCTTCGGAATGGACGCCCAGCTTTTTCAAGCCCGTGCGCATCATTAATGGATTCGGCTTGCCGATGAAGTAAGCTTTCTTCCCCGTAGCCAGTTCAATCGGTGCAATCAAGGCCCGGCAGGCCGGGATAACGCCCCGGTCACTAGGGCTGGTCATATCCCCATTGGTGCCAATAAGCTTGGCCCCTTTGTTGATCAGCTCGGTTGCCTTGATGATCATTTCATAATTATAGCCTGTCGTTTCTCCGACGACTACGTATTCCGGATTGACATCATTGAAAGGAATACCAACTTCATACAGGGCATTGATCAGGCCATGGGCCCCGATGATGTAAGCCGAACAGCCTGGAGCCTGGGTTTTCAGGAAATGAGCCGTCGCCAGGGCGCTCGTATAAAAATGACTTTCCTCGATATCCAGTCCCATAGACTGAAGCTTTTTGCGAAGTTCCAGCGGGGTCCGTTCGCTAGAATTGGTAAGGAACAGAAACTGCTTCTTTTCTTTCTGGAGCCAGTTCACAAAATCCTTTACCCCCGGAATCAAGGTGCTGCCTTGGTAGATAACACCGTCCATATCACTGATAAAACCTTTTTTAGAACGTATAATGTTCAAATCCCTCATGAATTGGTCCCCCTTCATTGATGAGTGTTATTTATTCGCCACGAAGCCGGCAATGACCATGCGCTGGACTTCGTTGGTGCCTTCGTAAATCTGCATGATCTTGGCATCGCGGACGAGTTTTTCTACCGGATATTCCCGGCTGTAACCGAAACCGCCGAGGATCTGAACAGCTTCCAATGCGACCTGGACGGCCATGTCACCGGCAAAGCATTTGGCAATGGCAGCTTCGCGGGTATAGTTCCGTTTCGGTACGGCATAGTACGTATTGAGGAAGTTGATGATCGCCGACCGGGCGACTTCGGTCTTCATGTCCATATCGGCCAGTTTAAAGGCTATGACTTCGTGTTTGATGATCGGCTTGCCGAAGGTGACGCGCTGTTTGGCGTATTTTACCGATTCGTCGATAGCCCGCTGAGCAATGCCGACGGCCAGGGATGCGACCATAGGCCGGGCCAGGTCCAGGGTCTGCATGGCGTAGATGAAGCCCTTCCCTTCTTCACCGATGAGGTGGTCTGCCGGGATGTGGACGTCCTGGAAAATGACTTCTGTCGTATTGGACAGGCGGATGCCCATTTTATCTTCTTCTTTGCCGACAGAAACGCCCGGGCGGTCCCGTTCGACGATGAAGGCTGAAATGCCTTTGACGCCCTTCGTCTTGTCGGTGATGGCAAAGACCGTGTAGACCGAAGCGACGCCACCGTTGGTGATGAAGCATTTCGTGCCGTTCAATACGTATTCATCGCCCTGTTTGACAGCGACTGTCGTCCCGGCTGCCGCGTCGGAGCCGGCATTGGCTTCGGTCAGGCAGAAAGCGCAGAAACCGCTGCCCTTTTCACCGGTCAGGTATTCGGCATAGAGCTTCTTCTGGGCATCCGTGCCGTGCTGGAGTACCGGTTTCAGGCCCAGGCCGGAAGCGGCAATAGCTGTAGCGACGCCGGCGTCGACTTTTGCCAGTTCTTCATAGACAGCGGCAACGGTGTAGTAGTCCTGGCCCAGGCCGCCGTATTCTTCCGGGATTTCCAGGCCGCAGAAGCCCATGTCGACGGCTTCCTGATAGATGTCCAGCAACTTCTGGCCCGGTTCCTTAGCCTGATCCAATTCATGAACAAAGGGAGCGACTTTCTTTTCAGCAAAATCTTTAGCCAAATTGACCAGGTCCTGCTGGTCTTTCTTCAAAATGTAACCCATGATGAAAACCTCCTCTGACAGAAAATAAGCGGATGACAAACGCGTATATACTATACTATTTATCATCATTCTATCAGAAATGGATGAAAAAGCAACCGTGAGAAGTGGTTAGTGGCTCGTGGTTAGGGGCTAGGGGTTAGCATTTCGTAAGGGCCGTCCCAAAGGGCGGCCCGCTTCAGGATATGTGTGATTTTTCCCAACTAGTCTGTCAGAAGAATCATCCAAATTCCGGAACGGGCTCCCCACGTGCGAGCCCCTACAATGACAAAAAAGGGGCTGTCGCACGAAGATTATGTCATCATGCGCAGTCCCTTTTACTCTACAGTTTGTAGCACAGAGTTTGTCGTTTGCAGAAAAAGCCCTTAAATTTAAAGCCATCCGCTAACAACTAACTGCTAGCTACTAACAACAAAAAGGGTTTGTCGCATAACGACAAACCCTTTTTTTGTCTTGGTCGGAACGGCGAGATTTGAACTCGCGACCTCTTCCACCCCAAGGAAGCGCGCTACCAAGCTGCGCCACGTCCCGTCGACTTTTCTATTTTAACTGATTCGACAGGACTTGTCAATAGTCTATTTGTTATCTCTTTTACGGAAAAACGGCAGGGCTACTTCCGGGAACAGGGTATAGCTCAAAACGTCTTCCGGGCTGGCATCGGGGAAGCCTTCGTCAGCCAGGGCTTTCTTTGATTTTTCCAGTTCCGGTTCCAAGTCGTCGGCCGGGCGGTGGGTGATGACCGGTTCGTCGCCGATGCACATTTTGCGGAACTCTTCATCGATCTTACCGGGGACGCGGCCGTATTTCCCGCGGACGATGTCGCGGACTTCGTTGGTGACGATCTTATAGCGGCCATAGAGGACGTTGAGGGCTGCTGCCGAGCCGGTGATCTGGCTGGTCGGCGTAACCAGCGGCGGATAGCCGAGGTCGCGGCGGACGTTGGGCATTTCGGCCAGGACTTCGTCGAAGCGGTCTTCGGCGCCCTGGGCTTTGAGCTGGTTATAGAGGTTGGTCAGCATGCCGCCGGGAATCTGATATTTGCGGACAGCCGGGTTGATCTGGCTGGGCATGGTCAATTTGAATTCGTCTTCCAGTTCTTTGCGGACATGCTTGAAGTGGTCGACGATGGGCCACAGGCGGTCGACGTCGATGTCCGTATCATAGATGCTGTGCTGCAGGGCCATGACCATCGATTCCGTTGCCGGCTGGCTGGTGATTTCGCCGAATGGCGACAAGGCCGTGTCGATGATGTCGACACCGGCTTCGATGGCCTTCATATAGGTCATTTCGCCGAGGCCGCACGTGCAGTGCGTGTGCAGTTCAATAGGTACGGACAAGTGCTTCTTGAGCATGCGGATCAGGTTGTATGCGTCATACGGTGACAGCAGGCCGGACATATCCTTGATGCAGATAGAGTCGACGCCCATGTCCTGCAGTTCCTTGGCGACCTTGGTGAACGATTCCATCGTATGGATAGGGCTGATGGTATAGACCAGGGCGCCCTGGACGTGGACGGACTTCGTGTCTTTCGCCGCCTTGATGGCCGATTCCAGGTTGCGCGGGTCGTTGAGGGCGTCGAAGACGCGGATGATGTCGATGCCGTTATCGACGGCGCGGTTGACGAATTCGTAGACGACGTCGTCGGCATAATGGCGGTAGCCTAAGATATTCTGGCCGCGGAACAACATCTGCAAGGGCGTCTTCTTGACGTGCTTCTTGATGGTCCGCAGGCGTTCCCACGGGTCTTCGTCGAGGAAGCGCATACACGTATCAAAGGTAGCGCCGCCCCAACATTCCAGGGCATTATAGCCGACTTCATCCATCGCTTCCAGGACCGGCAGCATCTGGCGCAGGCGCATACGCGTGGCCGCAATGGACTGGTGCCCGTCGCGAAGGACCGTTTCTGTGATTTTTACTCTTGCCATTCTATTTCCTCCAATGTTGTATTTATCTTCAAAGGTTGGATGCGAAAATCATGCGTACCATCTTATTATATCATAGTAGGCCCGGTTTTGCTATTCACATCGAGGTCATACACAGTCCGGCCCTGGCAGACACGGATATGACCAAGGGGTACCTCGTCCTGATGCCAGGTCAGGTGCTGAGGCAGGCTCCAGCGGGCCGTCTTGACGGTAACGTTACGATAGCCCCGGACGCGGGACGTGTCGCGCCGGTTATAGCCGATGGTGATTGCCGGTTCATCGGGCAGGCTGCGGAGGAAGGACAGGAGCTGCCGGCCATAGCGATAGGTATCGACTAATTCGCCCATAGCCGGCGTGTAGGCCCCGGCCAGGACCTGCGTGTCGTCGTCGAGGTCTTCCGTGGCTTGCAGGCCCGTCCGGATGCAATTTATGCCCTGTTCCAGGAAGTGCTGCTTCATGTAGGCTGCCCGGACGACGCCTTCATGGATGGTCAAGGGCTGATAGCGGCCGGCCCGCCAGCTGGCAGCCAGGTCCGTCCCGGCGAGGACGGCGACGGGATAGATACGGGCCAGGTCCGGCTGGAGCTGGCAGATAGCAGCCGTGGTCCGGACCAGGCTCGGCCAGTCTTCGCCGGGCAGGCCGGGCATGAGCTGATGGCCGACGGTGAAGCCGTACTGCCGCAAGAGGGCCGTCGCCGCCACGACATCCCCTGCCGTATGGCCCCGCCTTGCCTGCTCGAGGACGGTATCGTCCATGGACTGGACGCCCAGTTCGACGCAGGTCATGCCGTACTGCTGCAGGCGCTGCAATATCTCCGGCGTAATGCAGTCCGGCCGGGTCGAACAGCGGATGGCCGCAATCGTACCGGCCTCCAAGGCTTCGTAAGCCGGCTGCAGAAGGCCTTCCTGTACCTCCCCGGGCATGGCCGTGAAACTGCCGCCGTAGAAAGCCACTTCCCAGTGGCGCGGCGTCCGGGCCGACGCAGTATAGGACGTAATGAGACGGCGCACCTCATCCGCCGACGGCAGGCCCTGATGTCCCGTAATCTGCCACTGATTACAGAAGACACAGCGGTGGGGACAGCCGATATGGGGAATGAAAATAGGGATGATAGACGTTTGCATGATGCCTCCTGTGAAAAAAAGAGGCTGTCTCATCGACAGCCTCTTTTTTTAGTGGTTCGTGGTTCGTGGTTCGTGGTTCGTAATACTAGCCACTAGCCACTAATCACTAGCCACTCAAAACTCTTCGCCTTTCAAATCCATGAGCGCTGTATGGGCTGCATGTTGTTCGGCGTCTTTTTTTGTTTTTCCCGATCCTTCGCCCAGGACTTTGCCGTTGACTTTGACTTCCATGTAGAAGGTCTTGTCGTGGTCCGGTCCTTCGCTGCGGCACAGTTCATATTCGATGTGCTGCGGGCCCTTTTGCTGGACGTATTCCTGGAAGAGGGTCTTATAGTCTTTTTCATAATGGCCGCTCTTGACCAGGTCCAGGTAGCCCTTGAGCTGGTGAAGGATGAATTTACGGGCTTCTTCATAGGAACTGTCAATATAAATCGCACCAACGACGGCTTCAAAGGCGTCGGCCATGATGCTCGGCCGCGTGCGTCCTCCCGTAGCCAGTTCCCCCTTGCCCAGGAGGATATAGTCCCCCATGTGGAACTTGGCACAGACCGAAGCCAGCGGCGTTTCGCTGACGACACTGGCCCGGGCCTTGGACAGTTCCCCTTCGGGCATGTTGGGATAATGAAGGAATAGATATTCACCTACGACCAGGTCCAGGATGGCATCGCCCAAAAATTCCAGGCGTTCGTTGTAATAGCCGTGGCTGGCCTTGTTTTCATTGGCATAGGATGAATGGGTCAGGGCCTGATCCAAAATGAGGAGATTGTGGAATTCCTTGAGGCCCAGGACCTGTATGAATTGTTCTAACTGTTGTTTTCGTTCGGTATCCATCAGGTCAGTCTTCTTTATTATTCAGCGTACTTCTTGAAGAGCAGGGTTGCATTATGGCCGCCGAAACCGAAGGAGTTGGAAATGGCGACGTTGACGTCAGCTTCTACGGCTTTATCGGGTACATAATTGAGGCCCAGTTCTTTCAATTCGTCTTCCGGTTCGACGAGGTTGATCGTCGGATGGACCTTGCCCGTTTCGATGGTCATGGCGCAGGCAATGGCTTCGACAGCGCCGGCAGCACCGAGGAGATGGCCGGTCATGGATTTCGTCGAGCTGATGAGCATGTCTTTGGCATGGTCGCCGAAGACGCGGGCAATGGCCTTCGATTCGTTGAGGTCGTTGAGGTGCGTCGACGTACCGTGAGCATTGACGTAATCGACGTCTTCCGGCTGGAGGCCGGCATCTTTGACGGCCAGAGCCATGCATTTGGACTGCTGGATGCCTTCCGGAGCCGGAGCCGTGATGTGATAAGCGTCGGCATTGCTGCCATAACCGCCGATTTCACAGTAAATGTGAGCGCCGCGTTTCTTAGCGTGTTCCAGTTCTTCCAGGAAGACGACGCCGGCGCCTTCGCCCATGACGAAACCATCGCGGTCTTTATCGAAGGGGCGCGATGCATGAGCCGGGTCATCGTTGCGCGTGCTCAAAGCTTTCATAGCGGCAAAGCCAGCTACGGCACCGGGAGATACAGCGGCTTCGGTACCACCGGCAACAGCGGCGTCGAGTTCACCGCGCTGAATCATGCGGTAAGCAGCGCCGATGGAGTTCGTGCCTGTGGCACAAGCCGTGACGACGCTGGCGCAATGGCCCTGGAGGCCGAAGAAGATGGATACCTGGCCCGATGCCATGTTGGCGATCATCTTCGGTACGACGAAGGGGTTGACGCGGGACGGACCTTTTGCGAACAAGCCTTTGTACAAGTTGTGGAGCGTTTCCATACCGCCAATGCCCGTGCCGATGATGGTGCCGATGCGGTCGCGGTCTTCTTCATCCAGATTGATTTTGGAATCGTCAAGAGCCAGTTTGGCAGCAGCTACGGAGAACTGCGTGGACGGGTCCATATGGCGGGCTTCTTTACGGTCGATGCCGTAGTCAGCGGGGTTAAAATCTTTGACTTCGCCGGCAATGCGGGCAGCATATTCGGTTGCGTCAAAGTGGGTAATGGGGCCGATGCCGTTTTCGCCGTTGAGCAGGGCATTCCAGAAAGCATCTTTACCGATGCCAACAGGAGAAATGACACCTAACCCTGTAATTACTACGCGTTTTTCCAAAGTTTTCACCTCATTATAAAAAGTAACGTACTATCAGCCGGGAATGGCTTCCATTTCCCGTTTGATGTTGGCAAATATATCCTTGACCGGCAGGATGTCGTGGATTTCCATCATGCGCCTGCCGGAAAATACCAGACCTGTTTCGACATCGCCCTGCTGAGCCCGCGTCAATGCCCGGATGATGCAGTATTTATGACTGCACTTCTTGAGACACTGGTCACACGTTTCCGGCTTCGGTGCCATCCCCAGGAGGATCCGTTCGGAGAAAGGCGTGCGGATAGCCTGGCCGGGAAGGCCGACAGGACTGTGTACGAGGATGAAGTCTTCCGGTTTATTGGCCCGGAGATAGACTTTCTTCAATTCTTCAGAACCATTCGATTCAACGCTGGCAGCAAAGCGGCTGCCCATCTGGACGCCATTGGCGCCGAGGCGGAGCATTTCCGCAATGTCTTCACCATGCAGTACCCCGCCGGCACCGATGACAGGGATGTCAACGGCAGCGCGGACTTCCGGCACGATGAGGCGGCTCGAACGGTTGGTCCCCAAATGCCCGCCTGCTTCAGCTCCTTCGACGACGACGGCCGAAGCACCCAGGGATTGGGATATTTTAGCTAGTTTGGCAGAAGACACAATAGGGACAATAGGCGTGCCCGATGCTTTGCCCCAGGCGAACATGTCCCGGGAAAAGCCTGCGCCTGCCACAACCAGATCGATTCCTTCTTCAATAGCAGTGGTCACGATGCCCTTGAATTCACGGGCTGCAACCATTACGTTTATACCTATGATTCCATGAGGAGACAATTTTCTGGCTAACTTAATTTCATGTCGCAATTCGTCAAAAGGCATGCCAGATGCCGCAATAAGGCCGATACCGCCTTCATTGGCCACGGCTGCAGCCAGCCGGGCTGTGGACAAACGGATGGCCATGCCGCCCTGAATGATTGGCACCTTTGCTACGAGCTTACCTATTCTTAATTCTGGCAGCTTCACTCTGTTTTCCTCCATTCAAGATACCGGGAGGGGAAGACATGCAACATGCCTCCCCCTTCGGGCTCTTATTGCGTACTTACGCTTTCTTTTCCTTTTCAATGTAATCAACTGTATCTTTGACAGTTTTGATTTTTTCAGCCACATCATCAGGGATTTCGATATTGAATTCTTCTTCGAAAGCCATGATAAGTTCAACAATGTCCAAGGAATCAGCGCCTAAATCATCGATGTAAGCAGCGTCCATTTTGACTTCTTTTTCGTCAACGCCTAACTGTTCAACAACAATGCTCTTAACTTTTTCAAAAGTATCCTGTTCGCTCATGTCCATTCACCCCCTTTCAGTGGAGTATGCTTTTTGTATTACATTACCATGCCGCCGTCTACGTTGAGGGTCTGGCCGGTAATATAGCTGGCATCGTCCGATGCCAGGAACAAGACGGCCTTGGCCACTTCTTCCGGCTGGGCGACGCGGCCCATGGGAATGGTCTTGACCATGGCATCGACGGCGTCTTCACCGAGGACAGCCGTCATATCCGTGGCGATGCAACCCGGTGCTACGGCATTGCAGCGGATGTTGCGCGAAGCCAGTTCTTTGGCTACGGACTTGGTGAAGCCAATGAGGCCGGCTTTGGCAGCGGCGTAATTGGCCTGGCCGGCATTGCCCGTTTCGCCGACGACAGACGTAATGTTGATGATCGAACCACTGCGCTGTTTCATCATCAGCCGCGATACGGCCTTGGTGCAGTGGAACGCCCCATTAAGGTTGGTATTGAGGACGGCCTGCCAGTCTTCTTCTTTCATGATCATGAGCAGTCCGTCGCGGGTGATGCCCGCATTGTTGACTAAGATATCGACGCGGCCCAATTCTTTCTTGACGGCCTTCACCATGTCGGCTACGGCTTTTTCATCAGAGACATCGCACTGGATGACCATAGCCTGAGCGCCTTTTTCTTCGATGGCCTGCTTCGTTTCTTCAGCAGCCTTCGTATTGCCAGCATAGATGATGGCGACGCTGGCACCGGCTTCAGCCAGGGCGATGGCTACGGCGCGGCCGATGCCGCGGGAGCCGCCGGTGACGATAGCAGTTTTCCCTGTTAAGTGCATTTTATCGAACCTCCTGGAAAAATTCAAGCGTTTTCTGTAAGGAAGGAATATCTTCTACATTTTCGCTGTGGATTTTGCGGTCGATTTTACGGTTAAAACCGCAAAGGGTCTTACCCGGGCCGACTTCGACGAAGGTTTCGGCACCGAAAGCCTGCATGGTCTTGGTGCAGTCGATCCAGAGGACCGGGCTGGCAGCCTGTTTGACCAGGTTGGCCTTGATATCGGCAGCCGATGTTTCGATCTGGCCGTTGACGTTGGCTACGACGGGGATCTTGGCATCGGAAATGGTGATGTCGTCGAGGACTTCGGCCAACCGTTTGGCAGCCGGTTCCATGAGCGTGCTATGGAAAGGAGCACTGACGTGGAGGAGGATAGCCCGTTTGGCACCGGCTTCCTTCATGGCAGCGGCAGCTTCTTCGACGGCTTTGGTACTGCCGGCGATGACGATCTGGCCGGGGCAGTTGAAGTTGACGGCCTGGACCGTGCCGCCCTGGGCCGAAATCTGAGCACAGATGTCTTTGATCTTATCTTCAGCCAGGCCGAGGATAGCGGCCATGCCGCCTTCACCGAGGGGTACAGCTTCCTGCATGAACTGGCCGCGGAGGCGAACCGTGCGGACGGCGTCGGCAAAGGTCAGGGCGCCGGCAGCGACGAGGGCCGAATATTCGCCGAGACTGTGGCCGGCAGCGATGTCCGGTGTCAGTCCTTCCTGGGCGAGGACGCGGCAGCAGGCCGTGCTGGCCGTCAGGATAGCCGGCTGTGTATTATAGGTCTTCATGAGTTCTTCATCGGGACCTTCAAAGCAGAGCTTGGTCAGGGAGAAACCCAAAGCGTCGTCGGCTTCTTCAAAAAGCTGTTTGACAACGGGATATGCGTCGTATAAATCCTTGACCATCCCAACTTTCTGGGCACCCTGGCCGGGAAAAACAAATGCCTTTTTCATCATCAGTCACACCTCTCGTAATAATCAATACCACTTCATAACTAAACCAGCCCACGTCAGACCGGCCCCAAAACCAGCGAGGGTGATGATATCGCCCCGCTTCATGCGGCCCTGGCGGTTCGCTTCATCCATGGCAATCGGAATGGATGCGCCTGACGTATTGGCATATTTGTCGATATTCACGAACACCTTTTCCATCGGCAGGTGGAGCCGTTTAGCCGCCGATTTGATGATGCGGATATTGGCCTGATGCGGGATGAGGAGATCGATGTCTTCATGATCCAGCCCGGCCCGTTCCAAAGCCCGTTCCGCTGTACGGCCCATGACCTTGACGGCAAATTTATAGACTTCCTTGCCATCCATCTTGATGAAAGTCAGGTGTTTGGCCCGCGCTTCATCGGTCGGCAGGATGGCGACACCGCTGGACGGAATGTTCAAGTATTTGCCGCCGTTGCCGTCGGCACCCATATCGGCACCGAGGATGCCATAGCCTTCCGGTACGGGGCCGAAGACAGCCGCACCGGCACCGTCACCAAAGAGGACACACGTGTTGCGGTCCGTCAAGTCCAGGAAACGGCTGAGGATTTCAGCACCGATGACCAGGACGTGGCGGCACATGCCCGTTTCGATATATTGTGCCGCCGTAATGGCGCCATAGGCAAAGCCTGAGCAGGCAGCATACAAGTCAAAGACAGCGGCGTTCTTGGCGCCGAGGTTCTTCTGAACGATGCAGGCCGTCGAAGGGATGGTCATATCCGGCGTCAGCGTGCAGACGATGATCATATCCAGGTCTTCGGCTGTAAGCTGGGCCATTTCCAGGGCCTGTTCGGCTGCACGGGTGCACATGTCCGACGTATTCAGTCCGTCTTCAGCAAAATGACGTGTCTTGATACCCGTACGACCTTGAATCCATTCGTCCGATGTATCGACGAGCTTTTCCATATCTGCATTGGTCACGATTTTATCCGGTACATAATGACCGGTACCCAATACACCAGCTGAATTAGCTTTCACTATCATACTGTTCTACCTCTTCTTCCTCTATACTTTTACGAATATGGCCGACGACGTCCTGTTCGGCGATTTCACCGGCAACGCGGACGGCGTTCTTGATGGCCTTGGCTTTCGAACTGCCATGACAGATAATAAAGCTGCCATCGACACCGAGCAGCGGTGCGCCGCCGTATTCGGTGAAGTCCAGTCGTTTCTTCAGCGATTTCAAGGCCGGGTAGACCGCTAAGGCCCCCAGTTTGGCGATGAAGCCGCTCTGTTTGATCGTATCTCTGACGAGGCGGATGATGAACATCGCCATGCCTTCGCCAAATTTCAGGATGACATTGCCGACGAAGCCGTCACAGACGACGACATCGACCGTGCCTTTCGGTATATCTCTCCCTTCTACGTTACCATAGAAAGAGATAGTTTTCAAATTTTCCAGCATAGGATACGTCTTTTGGCAGAGTTCATTGCCCTTCGACGCTTCCTCGCCGATGTTCAGCAGGCCGACCGTCGGCTTTTCGACGCCCAGGATGTATTTTGCATAATGGTATCCCATGATGGCCCCTTCGACGAGGTGTTTCGGCTTGCTGTTGGCATTGGCCCCGGAGTCGAGGAGCACCGTAATGCCCTTCTTCGACGGGATAGGTGTCGCGATACAGGGCCGTTCGATGCCTTTGATGCGTCCCAGCCCGAAGAGGGCTGCCGTCACAGCGGCGCCAGTGCTGCCAGCGGCGACGACAGCATCACAGAGGCCGTCTTTGACCAGCCGCGTCGCTACGACGATGGATGCGTCTTTCTTGCGGCGGATGGCCTGAGCCGGATGTTCGCCCATTTCGATGACTTCGCTGGCGTGTACGATGGACAGGCGGTCGCTTTCTTTGGCGCCATATTTGCTCAGTACGCCGCGTATTTTCTTTTCGTCACCTACCAGGACGACATCAAAATCATATGCTTTGACGGCCTCTACGGCACCGAGGACGATTTCTTCGGGTGCGTAATCACCGCCCATAGCATCTACAGCTATTTTCATTCTATTACCGCTCCATTATTCCAAAGATTCTATGATAAATTTTGCCCGGAATACTTCTTTTCGCATCTTCCGGATCGTGACCCATACGTAGTATTTCTGGTCGCGCTGGCGCATGACTTCGGCCTTGGCGATCAGTTTGTCACCTACAGTGACGGGCTGTTTATATTTAATATTGGCTACGGCTGTAATGCAGACAGGAAGATTCAATACCGTCCGCGCCAGGGAACTGGCCTGGGCATACAGGCACTGGGAACGCACGATGTGTGCTTCGTCGACCATATCGTCTGTTGCCGTCATGATTGAAATGGCATTCTTGCCGATGATACAGTCTACGAGCTCCCCGACGACAGGGGCATTACGCAGTTTCGGCTGCGCCGCTTCTGCCTTCTGGCGGATGCGGATACGCATTTCGGGGATTCCCAAGGCCATGCGGTCCAAGCGGATAGTAGCCACGCTGACGGAAAATTCTTCAGCCAATTCTTCGTCGTTTATAAAAGGATTTTCTTCAATCCGCTTCTTTAATAAAGCATGTCGCTTATCTCTCGCTATACGAACCATTTCATTCACCCTTGAAATTATTACCAAGTACTAACAGCACATACAACTAGAGATTATATAATGTTTTGGCAAATTTGGCAAGGAAAATAAAAAAGTATGCTTTCATTCCATTCATCTCATTGAATTGCCGAAAGCATACTTAATCACTCCTTAGTATTTATCGAAATCCATTTCGTTCAATACATCACGCAGTTTTTCCAGTTCTTCCTTGGTCATGGTAATACCTTTGGTCATGGCCTGATAATCCGGATCCCACGAGCGGAGGTCGAATTTCGGTGCCCGATTATTCCAGCTGATGTACGTCAGTTCTTTGCGCCAGCCGTCTTTATTTTCCGACAAAGTGCCGCAAATGTCTTCGATATTGAAATTTAACTGTGCCATTGTATACCTCCCAATAGGTGTTCTATCACCTGTGTTGTCATTTTTTCAGGTTAACGCTATAACCCAATTATTTTATATAATAGCAAATATGAGCTGTATGTCAATACAGCAGATTCGCCAATTATGTCAAGCTTTTTTTGACTTTTTATCCATGCATTTTATGCCGCTTGAAGAGGCCGCCATGTGCTTCACTGATATCGAAGACCGATACGAAAGCGTTGGGGTCGACGCCGGTGATGGCATCGCGTATCTTGGTGATCTCCAGGCGCGACACGACGCAGTAGAGGATCATTGTCTTTTCCCGCTTGTAAGCGCCTTCGCCGTTGATGAGGGTCACGGCGCGGCCCATATCCCTGGTCAGGCAGTCGGCCACTTCGTCGTGCTTGCCCGTAACGATGAGCATGCCCTTCATTTCATCGAGGCCGTTGGTGACGACGTCGATCATCTTATAGGCGATGAAGTATGCCACCAGGGAATACATGGCGCTGTCCCAGGAAAAGACAAAGCCCGAACTGCCCAGGATGAAGAGGTTGAAGAACATGATCGTCTCGCCGACGGAAAAAGGCGTGCGCCTGTCGGCGATGATGGCCAGGACTTCCGTCCCGTCCAGGGAACCGCCCCAGCGGATGATGAGGCCCACGCCGAGGCCGATGATGATGCCGCCGTAAATGGTCGACAAGAAAGGATCCGACGTGACCCGTTCGTAATGGATGAACGTGCTCCACCCGGACAGGCAGAGGATGGAAAAGAGCGAAGATATGGTGAAAAAGGCACCTATCTTCTTATAGCCAAAGATGAAGAAAGGAATGTTCAGGATGATGATGAACACACTGAAACTGATGCCTGTCACCTGCGCTGCCATGAGGGCAATGCCGACGACGCCGCCGTCGATGACGTGGTTCGGGACCAGGAAGACGTCCAGGCCGATGGTGTAGATGAGAGCGCCAAAGGCCAGGCCCAGGGCACGCAAGATGTATTTCATATTTTTTCTCCTCGTTGTTTCGCTAAATAACGGCGGCCGATGATCCAGGCGACGAAGTCATCGACCGGTTCTGGCGGATATTGGAAGGACAGTGGCACGAAACGGCGCCAGCCCTTGCGCGGGGTATATTTAAAATAGAGCTTGCGCCCTTCGACAGTGGTGAATTTTTCATCTGTCAGGGAAAAAGTGATATCCCTGTGGCTCCTAGCGATCCACTGCTCGACCAGGGGCTGTAGCTTTTTATGATTGGTCCCATCGCCCATGACGATATGGGAAAAAGGATGGGTTTCATAAACGTGACTCAAATAGTCGCCCAGTTCCGGCGTCGGCACGATGGCCTTCGTGACCAGGCTGCCGTCATCGGCGACGACAGCAGTCCCCGTCTTTTCCGAACCAGGGTCAATGGCAAAGATCAAAATAACTCCCCCTGTTATCGGCGTTGCCGCATTGCGGCACACCTAAGTTGTAGGGGCGACCACGTGGGGCGCCCGTTTACGTGGCTAGTGGCTAGTGGCTAGTGGCTAGCGGCTAGCGGCTTGTTTTTATTCCCATCATTCGTCGGCTTCTACGCGGATGTCGATCTGCAAGGGGCCGGCCGTGTAAGTATCGGCTTCGGTGACGGCTTTGAGGACGATATCGGCGCCGCTGTGGTTCTTTATCTTGTTGATGGTCTCGAACATTTCCGCAGCCGTCAGAGCCCCGACATTGCCTGTCAGCGGGTCCGGCAGGAGGCCTTTGGCCTGGGCCTGCTGATTGACGTTATGGAGGAAACGCATGACCTGCAGTTCGGCATTGCCCGACAATTCCTGGGCTGTCAGCCGTTCTTCGTAGACGACGTCGCCGCGGTGATAGATGAGGTTGTTGTCATACATTTCGACGTGGACCAGGGCCGGTTCGCCGAGCATGATGTTGCCGGCGGCAATGATGCGGAGCAGTTTCTGCGACTTCCCGGCTTTCTGCAGGGCGTCGACAGTAGCGTTGAATTCGTCTGGCGCAATATAGAGGAGGACCGTATTTTCATCGCGGACGCCGAGATGACGGCAGATCATGGTATTGGTCTGGCTCATGGCCCGGCTCAGTTCTTCCCGCGTCTGGGCCTGGCTCAGGCCGCCGTTGAGGACGTTACTGGACAGGACTTCGCCGACGCGGAAGACGACCGTCCCTTCGCGGATATTGGTCATCGTTTCATTGAGCAGCTTGATGCGCTTGTCGAGGACGTCGATGGTGCCCATCATCTTCTGCTTCGTTTCTTCCAGCATAGCTACGTCTTGACGGGCCTTTTCACTATCGGCCAGAGCCGAGTCGCGCTGCTTCTTGGCTTCGTCCATGGCAACCTGGATGACCGTCAGTTGGCGGGCCTTGTCGTCGCGGGCGGCCTGGGCCTGCTGCAGGTCCAGCTGAGTCGTCCGGATTTCTTCATTCTTGCCGTCCAGTTGTTCCTGCTGCTTCTTCAGGAGTTCTTCATTGGAGGCGATGAGCTCGTTCTTGTCGTCCAGTTCCTTGCCCAGGTCCTTGGCCTGCTGCAGCAGTTCATCCCGCTGGGCTTCGAGCTGGGCCTTCTGCATCTGCAGCTGGTGCATACCGAACAGGGCGATGCGGACGTTTTCCGACAAGATAGACATGACGCCTAAAGTGATGACGGCAATGCTGATCCCCGTCAGGATGGTGACCAGGATGGATGTATACTTCGGCCGCAAACCGAATAATTTAATTTTCCGTTTCCCTACACGGGAGCCGATCTTATCGCCGAGATAGGCAATGATTCCGCCCATAACAGACAAGACGATCAGCATGACCCATCCATATTCCATAAGACACCACCTTTGCTCATTCCTTTATATCATTATATTATAGCCCATAACTACCGTGTACTGCAAGGGCTGACGTAGGGCGGCCGCGGACAGGGGTTAGGGATTAGGGGTTAGGGGTTAGACGCCCCACGTGGTCGCCCCTACAGCCGTATCGACTATAGCGCTGCGGACTGCTAACAGCTAGCTGCTGACGGCTAAAAAAGGCGCTGCCTTCATGCGACAGCGCCTTTTCCCTCATTTCGATTTTTTGTAGACTAAGATGACGCCGGCGACGCCACAGATGATGTCCGGCAGGAAGGCGGCGAGGTAGGCCGGTATCTTGCCGCCATTGCCCAGGGCGTTGCCCAAGGTCATGATGGAATAGTAAATAAAGATAACGACGACACTGATGCCAAAGCCGATGGACGAGCTGCCGCGCTGTTTCTGCATCCCCAAGGGCGCGCCGACGATGGCGCAGACCAGGCTGGCCAGAGGCAGGGCGAAGCGGTTGTACATTTCGACTTTCATCTTATTGGTGTTGACGGAATTCTGGTCCAAGAGTTTAATCTGTTCCCGCAGTTCGCGGATGGTCAGTTCATCCGGTTTCTTCTGGGATGCATTGATCTTATTCGGCTTCTGCGTGATCGGCAGGGCCTGGTTCTGGAACTTCAGGGACCGCGTCGTCTGTTCATTGGCCGATACGTCGTAAATCATGCCTTCGTGCATGACCCATTTCTGGCCGTTCCAGTCGGCCCGGTCAGCCTGTTCGACGCGCATGAGCGTATCATTTTCAAATTCCTGGACGGTAATATCCTTGAGCTGCTTCGTGTTGGCGTCGTACTGACGGGCATACATGAGGCTGGATATATCGGAGCCCTTGGTGTTTTTGATGATGATATGGTCCTGTGTCGTCGGCGCGACATTGTGCTTTATTTCTTCATTGATGATCGTGTTATAGGCGTTGTTGGCCTTGGGCACGACGTATTCGTTGAAAGCCGTCGCCCCGATGGAAATGAAGAAAGCGGCAATGAAAATCGGCATGGCCAGGCGGATGAAGTTCTGTCCGCCAGCCCGCATGACAATCATTTCGCTGGAGCTGGAAAGGCGGCCAAAGGCCATGAGCGACCCTAAGAGGACGGACATGGGAAAGGTGACGACGATAATCGACGGCATGGCCAGGACGAAGACGCGGAAGGCAGCCCAGGCCGAAGCCCCGTACTGGTTGATGAGGTTGGCAATACGGTAGAGCGTACCCGTCCCGACGAAGACTGCTGTAAAGGCACAGACGCCGAATAAAAAGGGGCCAATAAATTCTTTTAGTATATACTTATCTAATATTCGCATTCCATACTCCCTGTTACATCCTGAATTCTTCGCCTAAGTAGAATTTCTTGGCTACCGGGTCATTGGCAATCATTTCCGGACTGCCTTCGAGGAGGATTTTCCCTTCACTCAAGATATAGGCTTTGTCGACGATGCTCAGCGTTTCCCGGACATTGTGGTCGGTAATGAGGACGCCCATGCCGCGCCGTTTCAAATGGCTGATGATGCCCTGGATGTCGTTGACGGCCAGGGGGTCGATGCCGGCAAAAGGTTCATCGAGGAGGATGAAGGCCGGGTCCATGACCAGACAGCGGGCGATTTCCACGCGGCGCCGTTCGCCGCCGGACAGCTGGATACCCAGGCGGTCGCGGAGCTGGGTGATGGAAAATTCTTCCATCAGGGCTTCCGCTTTTTCATGCTGCTCCTTCTTGCTGAGCTTCGTCGTCTCCAGCATGGCCAGGAGGTTGTCTTCGACGGTAAGCTTGCGGAAAATCGACGCTTCCTGGGGCAGATAGCCGATGCCATAGGCCGCCCGCTTGTGAATGGGCAGGTTGGTGATGTCCTTGCCATCAATGGTTATCTTCCCCGACGTCGGCCGTTCGATGCCGACGATCATGTAGAAAGTCGTCGTCTTGCCGGCGCCATTCGGTCCCAGGAGGCCGACGATCTGGCCCTGGTCGACGCGGATACTGACGCCGTTGACGGCATTTCGTTCTTTATACGCTTTTACGAGATCTTCAGTCTGAATAAACATAGATACCCCTTACGATTACGGATTACTGCCCGGTACGATGACGATAGTCGACCGGCTGCGGGTCTGGACGGAATTATCGGCCAGGCGGATATCGACATTGTCGCCGTTGAGGGAATTGCCGTTCTGAGTGGCATTGACATTCCCCGTCAAGTGGACGACGCCGTCATTCTGACCCGGCGTCTGGGTGTAGACGGCCTGATTGGCATAGGCGATGAGGTTTTCCGCCGGCGATTCGATATGGACGTTGCCCGTACCGATGGCCTTTATCTGCTTGAACCAGGCGTCGATGTGATCGGCCCACATCTGCGAACCCTGGGCTTCAAGATAGCCGTTGCCCGTGACGATGCCGTAATCCTGGTCGAGATAGTATTCGACTTTGTCGCCATTGACCTTCTTGTCGCCGTAGACGCCGCGGACGCTGCCCGTAGCGACGACGTAATTCTTGTTGGTCGAATGGACCTTATCGGCGTTGAGCTGCATGTCCGGCTGCTGGACCGATACGTTGCCTTCCATGTCGGCTTCGGCGGTCTTCAAGTTATAGACGGCCTTGTTGCCGGTCATCGTAGCCTGGTCGCGGACGATGACGACGTTGCCCGTCGCCGTAGCGACCTGGGTCTTACCGTTATATTCCAGCGTGTCTGCCGTGACGGATACGGCCGGGTTGCCGTTATTATCCGCCGCCAGGGCGCCGGCAGCCGGCAGGATCATGGCCCCCATGAGGGCGGCAGCTGCCAGTTTCTTTCCAAGTAATTCCATCATAGTTATTCTCCCTTTGTCACCTGCGCATGGCCGGTCAGCGTCACCTTGGTCAGGCTGCTGTCCGTTTCAAAAGCATCGGCTTTGAGCGACGTCTTGTCATGGCGGTCCATGACGACCTTGCCGCCTTTGATCATACGCGTATCCATATTATAATACACACTGCCGTCGGTCTGCAACGTATCGCCCTTATCGGTTTCTGCTTTGACAGGCGGCTTGATTTCGATGGTCCGCTTCTGGCGGTCGACGATGCCCTTGTCCGACGTAATGGTCATCTGCGTTCCATCTTCGGCGACGACCAGGGCCTTGGGGTTGGTGAAATACATGATCTGCGTGTCCGGGTCGATCTGGATCTTATCGGCTGTCAAGCGCCAGACGAGCTGGCCGTCTTTCTTTTCTTCCAGCTCCGTCCCTTCGAATTCGACGAGCTTATCCGGGCTGACCATGGGGTCTTCCGTCTTCTGGGGATGCATGAAACTATAGAGCATGACGGCAAAGCCGATGACGGCGATGACGGCAATGATGGAGATTTTATTCTTTTTCAGCTTTTCGGCTATCATCGGTATGCGCCTCCGGTTTCTGCTGCAGTGCTATGATTTCTTCCGGTTCTGTACTCCAGCGATGCTGGAACCACAGCCATTCTGTCGGGTGTTCCTTGATGAAATTCTCCGTGACGACGGCCATCTTGCGAGTCATGCGGGCAATGTCTTCGTCCTTGTTGCCTGTATCTTCGAAATGCATGATTTCACCAATCATCAAATGGGTATGATGATTTTCGTCGTGGACCGGGAAAATCGGCACGATAGGTGAATGGAACTTCTGGGCGAACATAGCCGGTCCTTTCGGCGTCGAGCTCATCTTGCCCAAAAAAGGCTGAGGCACGCCGTGGAAGCCGCCGTCCTGGTCGGCCAGGAAACCCAGGAGTTTCTTGCGCTTCAAGGCACGGGCAGCGATGATCATTTCATTGCCGCCGCGGGCGAAGACTTCCAGGCCCATGCTCTCACGGTTTTCGTTGAGCAGGCGTGTTACGGCGTCGTTGGCCTGGTTCTTGACGATCGTCGTCGCCGGATAGCCGTAGATGGCCAGGGCGCCGAGCCATTCCCAGTTGCCCATGTGGGCCGTGAGGACGATGACGCCTTTGTCTTCCTTCATGGCTTCGTCCAGGCGTTCCGGATGGTCCAATGTCACATAGTCCCGGATATTCTCCGGATTGAGATTGGGCGTATAGAGGATTTCCATGAGCGACTGGCCGAGGTTGCGGAAGACGTCGGTCATGATGCGTTCCGCTTCTTCACGGCTGCACTCCATGCCGCGCTGTATCTGGAAAATACCGCGTTCGCGCTGCTTCTTCATCAGTTTTCCTACGAAAGGGCCTAGTTTGCGACCCAAGGAAATGATAACCGGATAGGGCAGATGACAGAGAATCTTGCCGAATCCGCGTGCAGCATGATACTGCCATTCCTTACTCACAATACAGACTCTCCTTTCTTATTGGCGCAACGTAAAGGTCGCGTCGCCAAAGTACTGGCGCAGGACCTTATCCCAGACATGCTGGCTCTTCAAGATATATTCGGCGAATTCCCGCAAGGCCCCGTGGCCGCCGGGATAGGCCGATACGAAAGCGGCCGACCGACGGGCTTCTTCGCAGGCATCGAGGGGCGCTGCGCCGAAACCGGCATTGGCAATGAGTTCGACATCGTTCAGATCGTCGCCCATGTAGGCCACTTCGTCGAGGGACAGGCCGATTTCACTGCACAACTGCTGCATAGCCAAAAGCTTGCGCGAGCAGTCCTGGAGGACGTAGTCGATATGCAGGTCCTTCGCCCGCTGCTCGACCATGGGTGAGCGGCGGCCTGTGACCAGGGCCGTCTGGATGCCGGCGGCCCGGATCAGGGAAATGCCCATGCCGTCGCGGGCAGAAAAGCCTTTCATGGCATCGCCCGACGGGCTGTAGTAAATGATGCCGTCCGTCATGACGCCGTCGACGTCGAGGGCCAGCATCTTGATATGTGTCAAAAAGCTCATCAGACCACTCCCTGCCGCAGCAAATCGGTAATATGGATCATGCCGACGACTTTGTCATCCTTGTCGACGACAGGCAGGACCGTAATCGGACGGGGCTGGTTCTTTTCCATGATGTGCAGGGCTTCCGTAGCCAGCTTATGGTTGGCAATGACCCGCGGGTTCTTGGTCATCATGGCATCGACAGGCCACTGGAGGAAGTTGGACCCTGTTTCCAGGCCGCGGCGGACGTCGCCGTCGGTAACCAGGCCGACGAGCTTGCCGTCTTCATCGACGACGGATACGGCACCCAGGCCCTTTTCGGTCATGAGGAAGAGGGCATCCTGGACGATGCTGTCTTCGCTGACGACCGGGTTGTCCTGGCCTTTATGCATGACATCGTCGACAGTGAGCAGGAGTTTCTTGCCCAGGGCTCCGCCGGGATGGAAGATGCCGAACTGTTCCTTGGTGAAATGGTGCTGCGTCAAGAGGACGACAGCCAGGGCATCGCCTAAGGCCAGAGCCGCCGTCGTACTCGTCGTCGGCGCCAGGCCCAGGGGGCAGGCTTCTTTTTCGACCGATGCGTCGAGAATGATGTCGGCGTGTTTGGCCAAGGTCGAATTGTGATTGCCGACGACGGTGATGAGTTTGGCACCGATGCGCTTGAGCGACGGCAGGATGTTGAGTATTTCCACCGTTTCCCCACTGTTCGAGAAGGCCAGGACGACATCGTCTGCCGTGACCATGCCCAAATCGCCGTGGATGGCTTCTGCCGGATGGAGGAAAATGGACGGCGTCCCCGTACTGGACAAGGTCGCCGATACTTTGCGGGCAATGTGGCCGGATTTCCCCATGCCCGTGACGATGACCCGGCCTTTCGATTTCATAATCATGTTGACGGCATTGACGAAGTTCTGGTTGAGCGTAGGAATCAACTTTTCAATGCCTTGTGCCTCCTGATGGAGCACGTCTTTTGCTTCTTCTAAAATATCCATCATGGTCTCGTCTCCTTACCTGTCCGTGCTTACGCTTTTCTGTGCGATTTCGTTGATAGCCATCATATCGCGGAGGACATCTTCGACCTGCGATAAGTAGAGCATATTCGGCCCGTCGCTGAGGGCTTCTGCCGGGTTATCGTGTACTTCCATGAAGACGCCGTCGATACCGGCACCGGCAGCGGCTCGTGCCAGGTTGCCGACGAACTGGCGCTGGCCTGCCGATTTCGTACCGGCACCGCCCGGCAGCTGGACGCTGTGGGTGGCATCGAAGACAACGGGATAGCCGAAGCTGCGCATAATCGGGAAGGAACGCATGTCGACGACGAGGTTGTGATAGCCCAGGCTGATGCCCCGTTCGGTGAGCATGATATTTTCATTGCCAGCGTGTTCGATCTTGGCGACGACGTTCTTCATGTCTTCCGGGGCCAGGAACTGGCCCTTCTTGACGTTGACGCATTTCCCCGTAGCCGCAGCGGCTTCCAGCAAATCGGTCTGACGGCAGAGGAAAGCCGGGATCTGGATGACGTCCAGGACTTCAGCAGCCGCTTCGGCCTGGCAGGTTTCGTGGATATCGCTGACGACGGGAACCTGGAGTTCCTTCTTGATGTCAGCCAGGATGCGCAGGCCTTCTTTCAGGCCCGGTCCACGGTAGGACGTGTAAGACGAGCGGTTCGCCTTATCGAAAGAGGCTTTGAAGATATACGTCAGGCCCAGTTTTTCACAGATAGCCTTCATGGTCTTGCCAATAGCCAGAGTCCGTTCGGGATCCTCGATGACACACGGGCCGGCCATGACGAAAAGTTTGCCATCGCCGCCGACAGTCTGGCTGCCAACCTGAATTCGTTTCACTTTTTCCATAGTCTATTCCCCTTTATGAGCAGATTCGGCAAAATAACGGCGGATGTGTTCCAGGTCATCCGGCGTATCGATGCCGATGAATTGGTGATGAGTCTTTATCACTTTTATCTTATAACCATTTTCGAGAACCCGCAACTGTTCCAGGGACTCGACTTTTTCTGCCGGCGTCTGTTCCATGGCCGCGTACTGCAGGAGAAAATCGCGGCGATAGGCGTAGATACCGATATGCTTATACGGCTGGATGCCCCCTTCTTCAAAGGAATGGCGCGGATACGGGATGAGGGAACGCGAGAAATACATGGCTTCATCCCTTTGGTTGAGGACGACTTTGACGGCGCTCGGGTCATCGTATTCGTCTTCCTGCAAAGGCGCAGCGACCGTCGCCATGGTCAGGTCCGGTTCTGCTTCAAAGGCCCGGCACAAGTCGTCGATGACGTCCGGTGCGATGAGCGGTTCGTCGCCCTGGACGTTGACGATGACGTCAGCATCGGGAAAATGGCCGACGGCTTCAGCCAAACGGTCCGTGCCATTGGCGTGGTCTTCGCGGGTCATGACGGCATGGCCGCCGAAGGTGACGACCGTATCATAGACTTTCGGGTTATCTACGGCGACGACGACAGCCGTCAGTTTCGAGGCCTTGGCAGCCTGTTCATAGACACGCTGTACCATCGGTTTGCCGGCAATATCGCACAGCGGCTTGCCCGGCAGGCGCGTCGATGCATAGCGCGATGGGATGATGCATACAAAGTTCATAGTTTATCCTCCAATACTGCTTGCAAAATCGTATCTATCTGGTCCTGCCCTGCTGTGAATTCAATGGTAATGCTCAAGACGTACAGCGGCAGGTCGTATTCCTTGATCAGTGGCGCCGGCAGTTTGACGGCGTCCTTTTCCGTCGTCACCAAAAGGCAGCCCGTTTCGGCGGCCCTGGCCGCCATATGGCGGATATCGTCGCGGCTGTAATGGTGATGGTCTTCATAGCGGAGAGAGCCGGCGACGGTGAAGCCCGCATCGGCCAGGGTCCGTTCAAAGGAAGCCGGGTTGCCCAGGGCCGATACGGCCAGGACGGACTGACCATCAGGCTGTAAGGGCCCGGCGCCATGGCCCTTTCCGTCATGCCAGGCGGCAAAGGCCAGGCACAAAGATGGCTTGTGGATGGCCATGGCCACCGGCGCAGCCGGGTTGTACTGGTGCAGCTTGGCGGCGATGGCTTCGGCCCGGTCCTGCGTAATCTGGTCGCCCTTAGTGATGATGAAGGCATCGGCCCGGCCGAGCTGCTCCATCGGTTCCCGCAGGATGCCCCGCGGCAGGACATGGCCGTTGCCGAAGGGATTGGTCCCGTCGACGAGGACGATGTCCAAATCACGGTACAGCTGCCAGTGCTGGAAGCCGTCGTCGAGGATGAGGACCTGCGTCCCGAAGCGTTCGACGGCCAGGCGGCCGCCGAGGGCCCGCTTGCGGCCGACCAGGACGGGGATGCCAGGCAGGCTGCGGGCCATGAGGCAGGCTTCATCGCCGCCTTCTTCGGCCGATAGCAGGACGTGTTGTCCATCGGACATGACGGCAGCGCCGCCATCTTCGCGCTGAGAGCGGTAGCCCCGGTTGAGCAGGGCCACGCGCCAGCCCTGGGATTGCAGGCGCCGGGCCAGCATACACGCCGTCGGCGTCTTGCCCGTCCCGCCGACAGTGATGTTGCCCAGGCTGATGACGACGGCCGGCACGTGTTCCTGCCGTTCCGGATGGTCGGCGATGGCGTGATACTTGGCCAGGACGCCCTTGCGGTAGAGCCAGGCGGCACCGCGCAGCAGGGCCAGGGCCGGCCAGTCCCAGCAGTGATGGGCGCCGCTTCCGGTCAAATAATGGAAATAGGCGGCAGCCCAGTTTCGCAAAGCCATGGGCTCACCTCCCGCCGTGGACGTCATCCAGCATCTTCTGCAGCTGTTCCAGGTTCTTGCGCGTAGCCCCCTGGTTTTCTTGGACGACTTCGATGCAGCTGCGCTTCATGGCTTCGGCCCGGTCGGGATGGATGAGGATATCCAGGCAGGTGTCGATGAATTCCTTTTCATTCTTGACCATGACGCAGGCGCCGCGGCTGCTGAGGAGATCGAAGATTTCGACGAAGTTGAACATATTGGGACCGACGACGATGGGCTTGCCATGAGCTGCCGGTTCCAGGATATTATGGCCGCCGATATGGGCCAGGCTGCCGCCGACGAAGATGAGGTCGCCCAGGCTGTAGACGCGGCCCAGTTCGCCGATGGTATCGAGGATGACGCCGTCGTATTCGGGCCGGATCGGTTTCCCGGCCTTCATATCGCTGCGCTTGACCATAGTGACGCCGTGCTTGATGCCTTCGTCGATGATGAGATCGGCCTGATAGATATAGCGCGGGGCGATGATCAATTTGGCTTCCGGGAAATGGTCCCGTATCTTGACGAAGGCCTTGTAGACCGAGCCGTTCTCCCCTTTGTGGGTACTGCCGGCGATCATGATGGGATATGTCCCTTCGGCAAAGCCCAGTTCGTGGAGGAAGCGCTTCTTTTCGGCTTCCGTGACGATGCCATAGGTCTGGTCGTACTTGGTGTTGCCCGTGACGATGACCTTGTTGGGATCGGCGCCGATGTCGATGATATACTGGGCGTCGATGCGGCTCTGCATGCAGAACATGCGTATCGTCGACAAGACGCGGCGCGTAAAGAAGGTAATCATGCGGTAGCGGACGGCACTGCGCTGGCTGATGCGGCCGTTCATCATCATGACCGGAATATGCTTATCTGCGGCGATGCGCAGGAAATTCGGCCAGATTTCCGTTTCTACCAGGACGATGGCCTGGGGATTGACGATGGTCAGGATGCGGTTGGTCAGATACGGCAGGTCCAGCGGGAAATAGAGGATCCCATCGGCGCCCTTGATGATCTGATGGGCCATGCGGAAGCCCGTCGCCGTGACGACGGAGACGATGATGACTTCGTCGGGATGGGTCTTGCGCATTTCCCGGACAATCGGGCTGGCCGCGACGATTTCCCCGACCGACGCGGCGTGGACCCAGATGGCATGGCGATTGGATATTTTATCTTTTAATTCTTCCGGCAAGAAGCCGATACTCTGTTTGATGCGCTGATAAAATCCTTCTTCCCGGATGAGCCGGTAAATGAGCATGGGAATGAGCGTAGCCCAATAGACGAGGAGCAGGATATTATACAGCCAGTACATGGGGTGCGATTTTAGATTCTTCATCACAATCAACCTTCTGACGCTGTTTCTTCCGTAGTATCGTTGAACTGTACGGCATAGAGATGGGCATAGAGGCCGTCTTTTGCCAGCAGTTCATCATGGGTCCCCTCTTCGACGATGCGGCCGTGGTCGATGACGACGATGTCGTCGGCATTGCGGACCGTGCTCAGGCGATGGGCGATGACGACAGCCGTGCGGCCTTCCATGAGGCGGTCCAGGGCTGCCTGGACGATCTTTTCGCTTTCCGTATCGAGAGCCGACGTCGCTTCATCGAGGATGAGGATGCGCGGGTTCTTGAGGATGGCCCGGGCAATGGCGATGCGCTGTCGCTGGCCGCCGGACAGGGAGCTGCCGCGGTCGCCGACGAGGGCTTCGTAGCCGCCGGGCAGTTCCCGGATGAAGTCATGGGCATTGGCGGCTTTGGCAGCGGCGACGACTTCTTCGTCCGTCGCATCGAGGCGGCCGTAGAGGATGTTCTCCCGGACCGTAGCGTTGAAGAGCATCGTTTCCTGCGGGACCAGGCCGATCTGCTGGCGCAGGGACGAGAAGGTGACGTCGCGGACGTCGATGCCGTCGATGGTCAGGCTGCCGCCCGTGACATCGTAGAAACGGGGCAGCAAGTTGGCGACCGTCGATTTGCCGGCACCGCTGGGGCCGACGAGGGCGACGACTTCGCCAGGGGCGACTTTCAAATTGAAGTCAGTCAGGGCCGGATGGTCTTTATCATAGGCAAAGGAGACGTGGTTGAATTCGACTTCCCCTTTGACCGGCGGCAGGACGATGGCGTCCGGTTTTTCCTTGACATCCGGTTCGGTGTCAATCGTTTCAAAGACGCGGTCGGCAGCGGCCAGGGATTTCTGGATATCGCCGTAGATTTCGCTGATGCGGCGGACCGGGTTGGCCAGGTTGATGGCGTAGATGAGGAAGGCGATGAGGGCGCCGGCCGTCATTTCGCCGTTGATGACGCTCATGCCGCCGTACCAGATGATGCCCGTGACAGCGATGGCTGCGAAGAACTGGATGAACGGCGTCAGCAGGGCCGTCAGTTTGGTCGTCGTCATGAGGGCCCAGAAGTTGCGGTCGTTCTGGACCATGAAGCGGCGGATTTCAAAGTCTTCGCGATTGAAGGAGCGGATGATGCGGATCCCCGAAATAGCCTCTTCCAGAAGCGACGTAATGTCAGCCATCTTGCCCTGGACGTCGTGGCCGGCCCGGCGCAGGCGGGAGCCGAAGAAGTTGATAGTAAAGACGACGAGGGGGACGATGACCAAGGTCAACAGGGTCAGCTTCCAGTAGAGGAAGAGCATGGACCCCAGGGAGCCGACGAGGATGACCGCTTCCTGGACGAAGGAAATGAGGTTGCCTGCAATGGCCGTCTGCAAAGCCGTGACGTCATTGGTCAGGTTGCTCATGATATTGCCCGTCTTGTGCTTGTCGAAGTACGACAGGGACAGGGTCTGCAAGTGACGATACAGGGTTTCGCGGATATCGTTGACGATTTTCTGGCCAACGAAACTCATGAGATATTTCTGGCCGAAATAGAAGAACCCGCGGAGCAGGAAGAGGACCAGGATACCGATGACGATGAGGTTCAGCGTGTAGATATCCTTATTGGCCAGGACCTTATCGATGACGTCCTTGATGAGCCACGGGACGACGACGTTGCTCGCCCCGGACAGGGCCATACAGATGACGGCGACGACGAGGCGCATCTTGTACGGCTTGATGAACATTAATAATCTCTTATAACTTTGCCAACTATTGTATTGCTTCATGGGCACCTCTTTCTCTTGCAAAATCTAAGATAGCCTGGGCCGTCCGCTGGACAGCGCCGGGTTCCCCCATCGTGCGGCGGACAGCCGCCAGGGATTCGTGCAATGCTTCACGGTGCACCTTATCGGTGATCATAGGCACCATGGCGGCAGCGATGTTTTCCGGCGTCACCTCATCCTGCCACAATTCAGGGATGACCCGATGGCCCATGATGATGTTCGGCAGGCCGATGCTGTCGATATGGACCAGGACTTTCGATAACCAGTAAGTCAGGCGGTTGACGCGGTACACCAGGAGCGTCGGCAGGCCCATGAGGGCCGTTTCCAGCGTCGCCGTCCCCGAAGCCGCGATGGCTGCCGTACTGAGATTCATCATATCATATACTTTTTCTTCGCCGACCGTGACGGCGATGCCTGAGGCCTGGATGATCTCATCGAGGAGGCCTTCGTCGATAGTCGACGCCTTGGGCAGGATGAACTGGACGTCCCCTGCCTCTTTGCGGATGAGCTTGGCCGCTTCCAGCATACACGGCAGGAGGCCGCGTACTTCCTGGACCCGGCTGCCCGGCATGAGGAGGACCGTCTTCTTCCGTTCGTCCAGGCCGAAATAAGCGCAGGCCTCGCGGCGGCTCATGGTCGCATGGACCGTATCGACCAGGGGATGGCCGGCATAGATGACATTCGTCCCCATGTCTTCATACATCTTGGCTTCAAAGGGAAAGAGGGAAATGGCCAGGTCCGTATATTTGGCGATGGTCTTGCCGCGGCTCTTATGCCAGGCCCAGATGGTCGGCAGGATATAATAGACGACGGGGATACCCGCCGCTTTGGCCGCCTTGATGAGGCGCATGTTGAAGCCCGGATAGTCGATGCAGACCAGGACGTCGGGCTTTTCTTTGCGCATCGTATCGACGAGGAAGTCGCGGAGGCGGAAGAAAAAGGGAATCTTGCGGATGATTTCCCCAACGCCGATGACGCCTAAGTTCTTGATGTCGTAGACGATGTCGACGCCGGCCGCGGCCATTTCCTTGCCGCCCATACCGAGCAGTTCAATCTGCGGATCCAGTTCGCGCAGGGACCGGGTCAAATTGGCCCCGTGCAGGTCGCCCGACGCCTCACCGGCAGAAAACATGATTTTCATAGGCTCTCCTAAAAATTCTTATCGACAGCACAGATACAGATATCGTGGCGGTTGGCCAGGTCCAGGACTTCGTCCTGTTCGACGAAGAGCGTCCGGCCGGCTTCCATGGCCAGGACATTGCAATGGCTTTCAATCATGGACAAGATGGTCTGCTTGCCCACGGCAGGCACGTCGAAACGCGGGTCCTGGTTGGGCTTGGCCACTTTGACGACGACGGATTTTTCCCGTCCCAGGGCGCCGCCGCGGCGGATGCAGGCGTCGGTCCCTTCGATGGCTTCGACAGCCATGACGGCCTTGTGCTTGACGACGACAGTCTGGCCGATGTCCATGCCGCCCATGGCCTTGGCCGTGACGAAACCGAAGCGGATGTCGTCTTCTTCCGACGCTGTCGGTTTACGGCGCGACAAGACGCCGCAAGACGGCATGAGGGGCTTCAGATACAGTGTCTGGTCGACGACTTCCAGGCCATCTTTGGCCAGTTCTTCGACGATGGCCAGCATGATCGTATCGTCCTTGCGGTTGCGCAGTTTCGCCAGCAGCTTGATAGCCCGCCAGTCAGGGAACTTCAAGCCTTTGAAGAGGATTTCCTTAGTGACCTTGCCAATCATGGTCACTTTGGCGACGCCATTCTTCTTGAGGGTCTTGATGACCTTATCCAGTTTGGCGACGTTGATTTCATAATAAGCATCTGCTTCGGCAGCCAGTTCCGGTTCGACATCACTGACGACGGCGATGACGACGACTTCGTGACCCAGCTGTTTGGCAGCGCGCATAAATTCTACAGGCAGTTTGCCGACACCGGCAAGCAATCCTACTTTTTCCATAGCAATCATCCTTATTCATAAAGAGAAATATTCATCTTTATATTATAACAAAAAAACAGGCCCCCTGTCAGCAAAAAAAGGGGCCATCGCAGACGCGACACCCCTTTTTAGCCAATAGCGGCTGCCTAATCTTTCGTCCCTCTGCAGATACCGCGGTCGGCATTGCGGAGGAAGCGGAGGAAATGTTCTACTTCTTCATAGCTGTCCAGTTCCTGTTCCATTTCGGCAATGGCCTGGCGCAGGTTCAGGCCGGAACGGTACAGGATGCGGAAAGCCTTCTTCAGTTCCCGGCGTACTTCTTCCGGAATCCCGGCCCGTGAAAGGCCGACACTGTTCAGCCCGATGCAGCGGGCCGGCTGACCGTCGGCGATGACGAAGGGCGGAATATCCTGGACGACTTTTGCCAGGCCGCCGATCATGCTGTTGCGGCCGATCTTGACGAACTGATGGACGCCGGCGATGCCGCCGATGACGACGCGGTCTTCGACGGTGACATGGCCGGCCAGGCCGGCGCAGTTGCTCATGATGACGTGATTGCCGACGACGCAGTTATGGGCCACATGAGTGCAGGCCTGGAAGAGGCAGTCGTTGCCGATGCGTGTTTCTTCGCCTTCACCGGTGGCCGTACTGACGGTGACGAATTCCCGGAACACCGAGCGGTCGCCGATGATCAGGTAGCTCTTTTCACCGTGATATTTCAAATCCTGTGGTTCCGAACCGATGGAACAGCTCGGGAAAAACCGGCAGTCCTTACCGATCGTGGTCCAGCCGTCGATGGTAACGTGGGCCATGATTTCCGTACCATCGCCAATGGTAACGTGGGGCCCGATAACGGCATACGGCCCGATTTTGACACCGGCACCGATTTTTGCCTGCGGGTCTATAATAGCCGTCGGATGTATCATGCTCTGAGGCATGTTATTCGTTTCCTCGGTCATTAAAGTCACTCCTCGCTTCCCTGCCTGAGCGGCAGGCGCTTATTTTCAACCTAAATCACATATTATATACACTCGCAGAATACCAGTCCGGTTTTGCCGGGCAAAATCAGGCCTTTTCCCGCTATATTCCTCTGTATACTCGCAAATACGCCCATTTAGGCCGTTATTTAACATGCAGTAAAGATTTTTTAAATTTTTCTTAACTTATTTTTTCGTGTTCTGACCCGGCATGAGGGCAAAGAGGTATTCCCCTTCGGCACAGAGCGTGTCGCCGACGTGACACTGGGCCTTGACCTTGCCCATGCGACCTTTGATCTTTTCGATGTCAGCCCGCATGACCAGCTGGTCGCCAGGGATGACGGGATGGCGGAAGCGCAGTTTGTCGATGCCCGTAAAGAACGGGATGAGGCCGCGGTTTTCTTCCGGATAGAGCAGGGCTACGCCGCCGACCTGGGCCATGGCTTCGGCGATGAGGACGCCGGGCATGACCGGTTTTCCCGGGAAATGGCCCTGGAAAAATTGTTCATCGAAGGTCGCATTCTTGATGCCGATGGCATATTTCATCGGTTCCAGTTCGATGATGCGGTCTACGAGCAGCATGGGATAGCGATGCGGCAAAATTTCCATAATATCAGTTACTTCCAAAGTCATGAGAATTCCTCCTTAAATCACTGCATTTCTTCAAATATTTTATGGGTCAGCAGGTTGTTCAGTTTATGGCTCGATTTGACGGCGATGATGTGTCCCCGGACAGGATGGCCGAGCAGGGACAGGTCGCCGATGATATCGAGGACCTTATGACGGACCAGTTCGTCGTCACAGCGGGGAACGGACAGGCACGACGTCTTATCGTAGACGACGACGTTTTCGATGGTGCCCCCTTTGCCGAGGCCTAATTTCTTGAGCATTTCCAATTCTTCCGTAAAGGCGATGGTGCGGGCAAAGGAAATGTCGCGGACATACGATTCCTTGGTAATCGTCGTGTCCAGGAACTGCACGCCCAGCATGGGGTGCGGGTTGATTGAAGTGAAGGTGATGCGGAAGCCATCATAGGGCACGATGGCGATGAATTTATCGTCCTCCTGGACGAGATGCTGTTTCTGGACGGCCAGCAGGCGGCGCGGTGCGTCCAGGTCACGGATTCCCGCTTCTTCGATGAGCTTGACAAAAGTCAGGCTGCTTCCGTCGGCGACGGGCGGTTCGACCGAATCCATTTCGACGAAGCAGTTATCCACTTCCATGCCGCTCAAGGCGGACAGCAGATGTTCTACTGTGAAGACCTTGGCTTCCCCGTTTTCCAACGTCGTCGCCCGCATTGTATTGGTTACATTCGTGAGATGGGCTTGTACAGACGGTCTGCCGGGCAAATCCGTCCGGATAAAGACGATGCCTGTATCAGCCGGAGCCGGGCGCAATACCATATGAACTTCATTCGCAGCATGCAGGCCGATGCCGTTATATGAAACGTCATGAGCCAGCGTCGTTTGTGCTACTATTGACATAGGCAGGCCCCTCCTTTCCTGTTACGAGTAAGATAATTTTTTTCATACTTTTTTATTATACCTTATTTATAGGGTGTATGACAAGGGTGTTGTGCGTGGTTTCGGCCTGCGGCCTAGTGGTTCGTGGTTCGTGGCTCGTGGTTCGCGGCCCACCTAATTCCTTGCAAACGAAAAGGAGCTGCCCCAGGGGACAGCTCCTTTTCGTTCAATCGCTTTTTACTTCAATAGTTCATAGACAGAGGCGACGACGTCGTTCCAGGTTTCAATCTGGGCCTGTTCCCCATCCATGGCAGCTTTGCCGGCTTTACACTGGCGGGCCACGGACTGAGGCGACGTGCCGTTATACGTGTTACGCTGCTTGACGCAGGTTTCGATATCCAAGTAGTGATGGATGTCTTCTGCGAAGAGCGGGCTCATGGCCTGCAGTTCCTGCAGCGATAACTGCTGTAATACCTTGCCCTGTTCGATGCAGTAGTGGACGGCCTTGCCGACGACGGCATGGGCTTCCCGGAAAGGAAGGCCTTTCTTGGCCAGGTAGTCGGCCATATCCGTCGCATTGGAAAAGTCGCTTTCCAGCACTTCCCGCATATGTTTGCCATTGACGGTCATCTTGTCGATCATGGCCGCATAGATGGTCAGGGCGAATTTCAAATTGTCGATGGCATCGAAGACGCCTTCTTTATCTTCCTGCATATCCTTGTCGTAGGCCATGGGGATGCCCTTCATCATGGTCAGGACGCCCATGAGGTGGCCGTAGAACCGGCCCGTCTTGCCGCGAACGAGTTCGCAGATGTCGGGATTCTTCTTCTGGGGCATGATGGACGAGCCCGTGCAGTGGGAATCGTCGAGTTCGATGAACTTGAATTCCGAACTGGACCAGAGGATGAATTCTTCCGACAAGCGGCTGAGGTGCATCATCAGGACGGCTGCGAATTCCAGGAAGGCGATGATGTAGTCCCGGTCGCTGACGGCATCGAGACTGTTGTCGTAAATCTTGCCGAAATGCAGGGTCTTGGCGACGAAAGGCTGGTCGAGGGGATACGTCGTGCCAGCCAGGGCACCGGCGCCGAGGGGCATGATATCGGCCATGTCCCAGGCGTATTTCAAGTGGATGAAGTCACGGGACAGCATGGAGAAATAGGCCATGAGGTGGTGGCTGAAGAGGATCGGCTGAGCCCGCTGGAGGTGGGTATAGCCCGGCATGATGACGTCGCTGTACTTTTCTGCAGCCTTGACCAGCGATTCCTGGAGCTTGACCAGGAGCTTGGCGACGGCGGCGATTTCGCGGCGGACATACATGTGTGTATCCAAGGCGACCTGATCGTTGCGGCTGCGGCCGGTATGCAGGCGCTTGCCGGCTTCGCCGATGGCATCGGTCAGTCGTTTTTCGATGTTCATGTGGATGTCTTCCAGCTCGACGGAGAAATCGAAGTTCCCGTCTTCGATCTGCTGGAAAATAGCCTTCAAGCCCTTGACGATGGCGTCTTTGTCTTCCTGGGAGATGATGCCCTGTTTGGCCAGCATCGTCGCATGAGCAATGCTGCCGCAGATATCTTCAGCATACATGCGGCAATCGAACTGGATGGACGCATTGAATTCTTCTACACTTTTATCCGTGGCCTTGGTAAAACGGCCGCCCCATAACTTCATACGAATCGCTCCTTATTTACCCTGTTTTTCTACGTGCTGTTTCATGAGGGCCCGCATCTTGAGCGGCAGGCCGAAGAGGTTGATGAAGCCTTCGGCATCGGTCTGGTCGTATACGTCGTCTTCGCCGAAGGTGACGAATTCTTCGTTGTACAAGGAGTACGGCGACGTAGAACCAGCGCTGATGATGTTGCCCTTATAGAGTTTCAATGTAACCTGGCCGGTAACGGTTTTCTGCGTTTCATCGACGAAAGCCGACAGGGCTTCGCGGAGCGGCGAGAACCATTTGCCGTCATAGACGAGTTCGGCAAATTTGTTGGCCACATTTTCTTTATAGTGATACGTGTCGCGGTCGAGGCAGAGATATTCCAATTCTCTGTGAGCATACATGATGATGGCACCGCCCGGGTTTTCATAGATGCCACGGCTCTTCATGCCGACCAGCCGGTTTTCGACGATATCGACGATGCCGACGCCGTTGCGGGCACCGATTTCATTGAGGGCCGTAATGAGTTCGACAGCGCCCAGTTTCTGACCGTTGACGGCAACAGGGACGCCCTGTTCAAAGTCGATCTTGACGTATTCCGGAGCATCCGGAGCCTGTTCCGGCGTCTTGGTGACCATGTAGACCATGTCTTTCGGGGCATTGGCCGGGTTTTCCAGGTCGTCCCCTTCATGGCTCAGGTGCCAGATGTTCCAGTCCATGCTGTAGGGATAGGGATTTTCTTCGGACTGATAGTCGATGGGGACGTTATGGGCTTCAGCGTATTTCAGTTCGTCTTCACGGGATTTGAGGTCCCACATCCGCCAGGGAGCGATGAGGGTCATTTCCGGAGCCAGGGCTTTGACGGTCAATTCAAAGCGGACCTGGTCGTTGCCCTTGCCCGTAGCGCCGTGAGCGATGGCATCGGCGCCTTCTTTCTTGGCGACTTCGACGAGTTTCTTGGAAATAAGGGGCCGAGCGAAGGACGTGCCCAAGAGGTATTTGCCTTCATAGACAGCACCGGCTTTGACCGTCGGCCAAACGTACTGTTCCATGAATTCTTTTTTGATGTCCATGACATAGACTTTGGAAGCGCCTGAAGCATAGGCTTTCTTTTCAATGGCTTCAAAGTCGTCCGGCTGGCCGACGTCAGCGCAGGCAGCGATGACTTCGGCGCCAGGATAGTTTTCTTTCAGCCAGGGAATGATGACCGACGTATCAAGGCCGCCGGAATAAGCCAGGACAATTTTTTTAATATCTTTTTTCGTGTTACTCATGATGATTTCCTCCTCTATCTGATGAACCAAAGCGATTGATGTGTGTTTGTTTCTGTCTACGTTTGATAGTATACACCCAGTTGAAATATTATGCAAGTATATTGCATAAAAAATTTGCAAACTTTTTTTACAGGCCTGTCAATTCCCTCGCCCTGCAAAGTATAGTATAATAAAAGTGTTTAGTAGGAGGAATTCAATGAAACTAAAATACATCGCCATCTTTGCCCTGGCCTTTGCCATCTGTGCTGGCTGGAACCTGCTCTTCGACGCGCCGAAGACGGCCAAGCCTGCCGTCGAGACGGCGGCCAAGCTCCAAGAAGAAAAGGAACCGCAGGGAAGCTGGCCGGCACCGCTGCGGCCGCTGGAAATCCGGGTCTATCCGTACCTGCACTTCCACGAAGCTATGGACAACAAGATCAAGAAAATCCCCGTCTACGTAGCCATCAACGCCATTTCCAAGCCCATGCAGCATGCCGTCGTCGCCACGGAAGACCGCCGCTTCTACGACCACGGTGCCATCGACCCGATCGGCATCATCCGGGCCGTCCTGGTCAACATCGAATCCGGTGAGACCGTCGAAGGCGGCAGCACCATCAGCCAGCAGGTCGTCAAGAATGTCTTCCTTTCCCAGGACCGGACTATGGCCCGCAAGGCCCAGGAATTCGTCATGGCCTTCTTGCTGGAACATTACTACAGCAAAGATGAAATCCTGGAAATCTATTTGAATACAGCCTATTTCGGCGCCAACGCCACGGGCATCGACGACGCGGCCCGGACGTATTTCACGACGACGCCGGAAAAACTGGACCTGGCCCAGGCATCCATGCTGGCCGGCCTGGTACAGGCGCCGACCTACTATAATCCCCTGAAAAATTACGACGCCGCCAAAGCCCGGCAGAAAACAGTCCTGACCTTGATGGCAGAACAAGGCTACATCAGCCCGGAACAAGGCGCAGAAGCTTATAAAAAAGAGATTATCGAACGAAAGTAGCTGCTATCAGGCGGGACGCCCTCGTAACGAGCATCCGCCGTCTGTAGTAGGGGCCGTCCCAAAGGGCGGCCTGCTGTGAGATTCAGATACAGGCCATTTAGGATGATGGCAAGCTTTTTTACCACGAGTCATTCGTCATGGTAAGGGAATGCACATAATTCAAGGCGGGACGCCCTATGGGCGTCCCCTACAGCATAAAAAAGGAGCTGTTGCATCGCGACAGCTCCTTTCAAGTTGTTAGCGGCTAGTTGTTAGTTGTTAGCGGATGGGTTTAAATTTAAAGGTTTTCTCTGCAAACTACAAACTCTGTGCTACAAACTATAAAGTAAACGGGGCCTCGCATGATGGCAGAATCCTTCATGCGACAGGCCCTTTTCTGCAGCTTACTGGCCTTTGAGGCGGCTCAGTGTATCCTGGGCAAAGGCCTTGGCCCGGTCCAGGTGCAGGTCTTCCCCCGCTTCCGGCCGATGCATGTACTTGTCCTTGTCCGTCCAGGCGACGTACGTCCCGATGACGCCACTGCCAGGCTTGAGGAGCTCTACGGCACTGCGCAGGTGCTTGGAGGCCTGGTCCGAATAGGGATCGTCGTAGAGCGTGGCAAAGACGGCGACGTGGTCGTTGCCGATTTTCTTCAACGCTTCCTGCCCTTTAGGGTCCGCCTGGTTCTCGTCGATCCAAAAACCGGCAAAGACGCAGTCATACGATGAAAAGTCATCGGGCATGTCGTCGACACTGACGCAGGGCGTCCCCTGCGGAAGGCCTGCGGCGATGGCATGTGCAATTTGTTCAATACGTCCGGTCTGAGAAGAATACACAACAATGGCGTTCATCATAACATCTCCTTTTTATATTTTGATACTAATTATCGTTTTGTGTAATACTAGTATAACATAAAAAGGCTGCCATTGTCCAATAGTTAATTTATAATTTTAAGCTGTTTCTTTATAGTTTAAAGTAATACGTTTAAGTGAACCTCTCAGACCGCCTTCGGCGGCCAGCTCCCCTATCAGGGCAATGTCAGTAAGTTAGCGTCTATCAAAAATATGAAGAGAGGCTGTTGCACG